>Ga0256914_1000042_pt1 | contig 132620 bp, 116 predicted proteins | sample HulkmetaG_FD_191571 | JGI IMG/M metagenome (GOLD analysis project Ga0256914, IMG submission 191571) | Hydrothermal chimney microbial communities from Main Endeavour vent field at the Juan de Fuca Ridge, Pacific Ocean - Hulk | ecosystem: Environmental > Aquatic > Marine > Hydrothermal vents ...
TATCTATCGAAAGTTTGTACATTACAAGTTTTTCCTTTGTCTTTTAATTCAATTTAACCGCAAAAAGCTGCGATTGACGCTTTTTTACCACTTAACAAAAGTGAAGGAATTTAAAGAATTTTAAGGGTAAGGTCAAAAAAGGTGGGGGAACGCGCAAATTAGGAATCGCCTGGTTTACCGCAATAAAAATCAACAACCGATTTATTTTGGAGATTGCTCAGGTGCCTCATGAAGCAAATTCAGTTTTTGCAATTCGGCAACAATTTTATCTTTGCTAAACGGTTTTACAATATACCCGTCGCACCCCAGTTTAATAGCTTTCATCACAACATCGGCATCGTTTGTCGAACTCACAATAACAATTTTCGCCCGGTCTTTCAAAGGCACATGATTCAGCTTTTCGGCGCTACGAATATTTTTGAGTACATCCAAACCATTAATTTCCGGAATATTGATATCAAGGCAAATCAAATCGAAATAATTTTGACTTTGTAAGGTTTTCTGGAATTCCTGAAACGCTTCCCTGCCGTTGGCAGCAAAGGTAATTTCTCCATAAGGCTCCAACAGACGTTTGAGCATTTTTTGGATTAACGTTACATCTTCGGCCACTAAAATACGCATCCCGACATCCTAACGTTTCGGATTATTAAACGGTTTTTCATTTCAGTAGTCGTCCGAAAATATATTTTTTTAAATTTAATTGATCATTTTTTTTACATTTCTTTTACATATAATGAAAATATTATGCCCGCCCCTTCCTTTGAATAAACGAAATTTAAAATCAGGCGTATTTAACATGGAACGTTTTACCACAATAGCACAAATCAACCACCAACTGGCACCGTTTGCCCGAACGGATCACAAAAAATCGTTACGCGAATTCGTTTTTACCTTATTTCCGTATCTGGCAATCTTGACAGCCGGTGTATTTTTGTTCAAAAACGGAATTTCTCCCCTTTTTTTATTACCGCTCCAAATTTGGGGCGGATTGTTTTTAGTGCGTACCTTTATTATTTCCACGATACCTGTCACGGTTCATTTTTTAAATCGAAACGATTAAACCGCTGGGGCGGGCGTTTAACCAGCCTATTAACCTTTACACCTTTCGAAGAATGGCGTCAGGCTCACAATTTACATCATGCTTCGTCCGGGAATTTGGAGCGACGGGGAGTGGGCGATGTGTGGACCATGACTGCCACGGAATATCGGAACGCTTCCGGAAGCAAACGTTTGGCCTATCGGCTTTACCGGAATCCGTTTGTTATGTTTGGCTTAAGGCTTTTTTTATGCTACTTCTTTCAAACCGGCTTCCGGGCAAGCATTCGAAACAATCGGCTAAAACTAATGTGTGGTTAACAAATTTTTTCCTGCTGGTATTCGTAATGTTTATGGGATTCACAATCGGATTCAAAACGCATTTTTTAATTCAAATCCCCATCTTGTTTTTTGGCAGATTAGCCGGAATTTGGCTGTTTTACATCCAGCATCAATTTGAAAGAACCTATTGGAGCAAAAGCAAAGATTGGGATGTCATTCAAGCTGCCGTTAAGGGTAGTTCTTATTATCAACTACCCGCAATTTTACATTGGTTTAGCGGGAATATCGGATTCCATCATATTCATCACCTGCGGCCGAGCATTCCGTTTTATAATTTACCTGCCTGCCATAATGAACTGGCTTTTTTTCGCTCGGTTCGGCCTTTAACTTTAAAAGAAAGTCTTAAAACCATAAAGTTGCGCTTGTGGGATGAAAGTAAAAACAGAATGATCGGGTTTGGCGATCTGCAATCGGTTTAAAAAGGGGCCAAATAGCCCCCTTTTATTTTGTTACATCATCGCATTTAATCTTCATCTAAGGAAGGAATGAAATCCTTAGGAATAGGCCCCAAATCCGAAGCCGCACAATTATCCCGAACCTGCTGCGGGGTTTTGGCACCCGGTATAGCCGTGTGACAGGCGGGATGGCTAATGCAAAAACGCAAACTCACCTGCGCCATGGTTTGGTCGGGATAGCGTTCGAACAGCGGTTTCATCTTTTCCAACTGCGTCAGATACTTATCCAGCTTTTCGGGAGAAAGATTCATTTTGCGATGATCGTCGCCTGTAAATTTGCTGTTGCGATCAAACTTTCCCGTAAGCAGACCGAAAAGCAAAGGAATGCGCACGATGACACCGATACCGTATTGCATAGCTTTGGGGAAAAGCACCTTTTCCGCTTCTCTTTCCAGCAAATTGTAACGCACCTGAATGCTATCCAAAATATCGTGATGCAAATCGAGCAAACGGGCTTGTTCGGTTTCTTTAAATGACTGAATACTTAACCCCGCATGTAAAATTTTCCCATCGCGTTTTAGCTTCTCCAGGGCCAGCCAAGGCTCGTCACGTTCCAGTTTGTCCAAATCCGGACTGTGCAATTGCAGTATGTCCAGCGCTTCTACCCCCAGACGTTTGAGGCTTTGCTCGGCAGCGTAAATAATATAATCTTTTGCGTAGTTTTGGCGAATAGGGCCATAGCCTTGATCGTCTTCTTCCGTTGCAAAGTAAAAATCGTTACCGGCTTTGGTAGCAATAACCGTGTTGCCTTTACCACGCTCTTTGAGTACCCGAGCAATCAATTCTTCCGAATGGCCAAAGCCATACACATCCGCAGTATCGATTAAAGTCACCCCCCGATCAAGCGCTTCGTTCAGAGCTCGTTTGGAAACATCATCGTCGGTTTTGCCCCAATTCATACCGCCGATGGCCCAGGCACCGAATCCGATGGTACTGACCATAGGACCGCGTTTTCCGAGCTGGGTGTATTGCATAGTTACTCCTTGTTTTTTAAAACGTTTGTTTTTAATATAAACGAACCATTTTAATCAAGCAAATCGCATTTTTTTCTAATGTTCTACCATGCAAGGCCAACCATGTACCTTCTTTGTTAAGACCTCTTCGGAATGCAGCCTTCCCTACATTGAAAAACATAGGTTTGCAATTTTCGTATTTTTTAGTTAAAATTGAACAATTGTTCAAACATAGGTATTTGGAATTATGAGCTCAACAACACCGTCATCATCCGCAGCCGCAAACAACCGATCCAAGGCAGCGGATATTGCAAAAGCCTTGCCCCAGCCAGAAGTTACCTCGGAAACGGCCAATTTGTTTAAAGCCCTGTCCGATCCTACACGCTTGCGCATCGTACAGGTTCTTTTGCTCGATGAACTTTGCGTGCATGATATTTCGGCCATTGTCGATATTTCGGTTTCGGCTATTTCGCATCAATTGCGTCTTTTGCGTAACATGAAGATCGTAAAAACCCGAAAATCCGGCAAGAACGTTTTTTACACTTTAGACGACGAACACATTGCCAAACTGGTACAAATTGCTCAGGAACATGTTACGGAATAACAAGCGTGGTATGCATGCAACTATTTAATTACAACAATAAAACCATTTGGAAAACAGGATAAAAATCGATGTCGCATCACCATCACGGACAAAGCGAAACGGCAAGCTGGCGTTTATTTTTAGCCATGGTTCTCAATTTTGTCATTACGATTACCGAAATCGCCGGCGGTCTTCTATCCGGCAGTTTGTCGCTTGTTTCCGACGCACTGCATAATTTCAGCGACGGCATTGCCATTATTATCAGCTACATTGCCGTACGCCTAAACAAACGCCCCACAACGGTAGAATACACGTTTGGCTTAAAACGTGCTGAAATTTTGGCGGCTATCATTAATTCTTCCACGCTCATCATCATCAGCTTCTTCCTATTGCGCGAAGCTTATGAACGATTTGTGCACCCTTCGCCGGTGTCCGGTTTGTTAATGACGGGCGTAGCTTTAATTGGTTTAGCGGCTAACGTAGGGGGTACCATGCTGTTGCACAAAGGTGCCAAAAGCAGCATGAATTTACGTTCGGTTTACCTGCATTTGCTCAGCGACGCGGCCTCCAGTGTGGCCGTGGTTCTGGGCGGCATGGCCATTTATTTTTACAATATTTACTGGTTGGATCCGGTGCTCACGGTTTTAATTTCGCTGTACATTCTAAAAGAAAGTTTTCAGATCACCAAAGAAGCGATACGGGTTTTTATGATGGCCAGTCCGGAAGGCATTTCCATTGAAGAACTCAGCCGGCTTATTAAAGCGCTACCTGGTGTAAAAAACGTACATCACATTCATCTTTGGCGTCTGGATGAACACCAAATCCATTTTGAAGCCCATGTGGAGGTAGATGATATGCCTGTCAGCAATACGGAAAAAATTCTGCAAGATATCCAAACGCTTTTGCTGGAAAAATTTGACATTAACCATGTAACCGTACAATTTGAAACGGATCGCTGCGCACATAAAACGCTGGTAGCACATTAATACCAATTTTACGGATCAAACTTTTCAGACAGGCAATGCGGATCGATTTTATCGATTAGTAACCGGTTAAAATAAGAATTCGTCAAACCAGAGGCGTCATGCTCAAAACAAAATCAAACAGGCAAAAAACGGGCCGAATCGTACTACTTGCCTTTATAATTTTGCTCATTTCGTTTTTACATTACAACACGCCTACCAGCAAATTGCCTTTTCATTTGATTTACATGCAATCGTATTTTATTCCCATTATTTTGGCCGCTTTCTGGTTTGGCGTGCGGGGCGGTTTGGGTACGGCCATTGTCATTAGCCTTATCTATTTACCCCATATTATGTTTCAGTGGGGTGGATTTGAGCTAAACAATCTTGTGCGCTTTTTACAAATCGTTCTTTTTTTATTGTTGGGCTATTTAATCGGCTTAAAAGCGCAAGGCGAAAAAGAAGAAAAGGAACGTTATCAAAAAACGGCGCAACAACTGGAAAAATCGCTACGGGAATTAAAGGACAAAACCGAACAAATTTTCGAAATGGAACAGCAGCTAAAATCGGCCGATCGTCTGGCCGTTATCGGCGAACTTACGGCCAATCTGGCTCATGAAGTACGCAACCCGTTAGGCGCCATCCGCGGGGCAACAGAAATCATTCGGGATGCGGTTCCGCAACCGCTTAAAAATCTCGAGTTTTTCGAAATTATTTTGCAAGAAACCAAACGGCTTAACGAAGTGGTGGAAAATTATTTGAATTACGCGCGCAAACCGAGCAAAATGGTTTCGGTTATTGATATCAAAGAAGTAATACACGATGTAATGCTGATGCTTGGCCCGAGAGTACGCAAAAGCGGCATCCGCCTTTCGGTACGTCTTCCCGAAAATCCTTTAGCGGTTAAAGCCGAGGCCATACATATCTGGCAAATTTTAATGAATGTTTTGTTAAATGCCATTCAGGCCATGCCACACGGGGGCGAGATTTCCATTGAGGGAAATCAGACCGACGATCACGTTACCATAAAAATAAGCGATAACGGCGAGGGCATTCTGGAAAAGCATCGTCAACATATTTTCGAATCGTTTTACACCACCAAACCCACTGGCTCTGGGTTGGGGTTGGCTATCGTAAAACGAATTGCAGACGAAAATCACTGGCATATTGCGCTGGAAAGTCAACAAGGTTTGGGCACTACCTTTACGATAATTTTTCCTGAAGAAAGACAGGCCCGATGAGTTTTATCAAAGGAAGTACAAAATGAGAATTTTATTGATCGATGACGATCTTAATTTAGGAAAAGTCATCAGCTACCAATTAAAACAACAGGGCTATCATGTCGATACAGTCCTCAACGCTCGGGACGGATTGAAAAAATTCAAGTCTGGCCGTTATGATGTGATTATTTCGGATATCCAATTACCGGATTTGAGCGGAATCGAGGTTTTGCAGGAAGTGCGACGCATGGATGCCAACATTATTTTTATTGTGATTACGGCCTTCGGTAGTGTGGAAAATGCCGTGGAGGCCTGTAAGATTGGCGCCAATGATTATTTGACAAAACCGTTCGGTAAAGAGCAGCTTTTGTTTGCCTTGCAAAAAGCCGTGCAATTACAAAATTTGCAAAATGAAAACATCACCCTGAAACACGAATTAACGGATAAGTTCAAATTTAACAACATGATTGCCGAAAGCGGCATTATGCAGGAAATTTTACGTATTACTCACCGAGTTGCCCAGAGCGACGCCTCGGTATTGATTTTGGGCGAAAGCGGGACCGGTAAGGAACTGATTGCGCGGGCCATTCATTACAACAGTCCGCGTAAGGACAGACCTTTTATTGTGGTTAACTGCCCCTCTATTCCGGCTAACCTGCTGGAAAGCGAACTGTTCGGACACGTTAAAGGCGCTTTTACCGGGGCCATTCAGGATCGTACCGGTAAATTCGAACAAGCTGACGGCGGGACGATTTTTCTGGATGAAATCGGCGATTTGCACGAAGATTTACAGGCCAAATTATTGCGCGTGCTGCAAGAAAAGGAATTCGAACGCATCGGCGGAGACAAACCGGTAAAGGTTGATGTGCGCGTAATTGCGGCCACCCATCAGGATTTGCAAAAATTAATGCAAGAAAAAAAATTCCGCGAAGATTTGTTTTATCGTTTAAGCGTTGTCCCTATTCAATTACCTCCTTTACGCGAACGCAAGGAAGATATCCCCTTTTTGGTGGATTTCTTTTTAAAAAAATACGGTAAACAGCGCACCTTTAAATTAACACCCGAGGCCCTTAAAGCTTTAATGGAATACCATTGGCCCGGTAATGTTCGCGAGCTGGAAAATATTATCGAGCGCATCACGACGCTTAGCGAAAACGAAACCATTACCTTAAAAGACATTCCCGATTTTCTTAAAATGAACGTGGTTCACCAGGGCGCTTTTCAGTTCACTTTTCCACCGGAGGGCATCGGTTTGGACGAGGCCGAAGCCTTGCTCATCAAAAAGGCGTTGCAATTAACGCAAGGCAATCAATCCAAGGCAGCGCGGTTGCTCAAAATTCCCAGACATGTTCTACTGTATCGCATGAAAAAACTGAATATCGAATAGATGCGCCTGCAAACGAAGCCAACTGCAAAAAATTTTAAAACGGCAAGTTAAAACTTTATTTGCCACCGTTTTTTTATCGCATTCATACTTTTTACATCATTCTCCAACTAAGCCGACCGCCTGCGCTGTTTTAACGCCTTCCGACCATCCGTTTCCCCATTTTCGCATTAACTTGCAAGCCAACGCTCTTGTAGAATTTTCATCAGGTAGTTGTAGAATATTATTCAAAACACAAACACATCTCCCGCTTTTCGTAGCTTTTGATTAAACCCATTAAAGATGTAATTCATTGTGAATTAATCAATTAGCGCTCCAAACAACATTCCGGAATTTACTTGGCACAATGCTTGATGAATTTAAAACAAATTCACAAATCGGCAGGGATGCATGAGCGCTTATATTTTGTTTTTACGAAAAACGTTTTTTTTATTTCTTTTTATTGCCGGATTATCGGGTTCGGCTGTCTTTTTCCCGCTCCCGCTTAATTCGGGTCATTCGTGTGTTTTTCACAAATTGTGCAAAAAAAGACAATTGATTAAAAAACCAAAAAGACGAGCTTGCTTTTTCACTACCCGGCAAACCGGAATAGACAGCGAACGGCCAGCACAGCACAATCCGTTATTCAAACATTACATGCGCTATTATGCCTTGCCTTGGTGGTTTAGTTTGGCCTTAATGGCCGTCGGTTTTTGGGGATTTCGTTACAAAGGTAGCATTTTTCGCAAAACTTTAAAATAATCGGTTGCGAAAATTTGAACCCCATAAATACAGTTATTTTGACCGTTTCGCACCTATCTCTGGTGTCTTAACTCGACCTAATGATACTATGATGCATTTTAAAAAAGGAGGTTTTCATTGTTACGGAACAGATGTATTACTTTTCTTATAATCTTGCTTCTCTTTAGCGGCATTGTTGCGCAAACACCGTCTTCGAAAACGGAACGTTTACCCCAACTCATCGCAACCGCTCTGAAGCAAAATCCACAGCTCAAAGGATATGAGCGGATGACAAAGGCAAGTGAAGCCGATGTTTCTGAAGCCGGTACTCTGCCGGATCCTACAATGGATATTAATGTAGTAAACCTTCCATGGAATAACCCCGTATTCGATCGGGAAGCGATGAGCGGCAAGCAAATCCGCTTTGCCCAAAAATTTCCGTTTCCCGGTAAACTGCGTTTACGGGAAAACATTGCCGCCAAACAAGCGGATATTGCCAGAGCCCAATATCTGGAATTCAAGAACCGTTTGATTCGCGAGGTAAAGATCGCCTATTATGATTTGTATTATGTAGATCAGGCGCTACACACCACTCGAAAAAACCGGGAGTTGCTTAAAGAATTCGTGCATATTGCTACTGCCAAATATGCCGTAGGCAAAGGGTTGCAGCAGGATGTACTTAAGGCGCAAGTGGAATTGGCACGTCAAAACGATCGGCTGCTTATTTTGCAACAAAAGCGCAAGGTTATTAAAGCGCGTTTGAACCGCCTTTTAAACCGCAACGGCAAAGCACCCGTAGGCACAGCTACCGTTCCGGATATTCAAATATTACACCGGCTAATCGCTTACGTAAATAATGTATCGTTTAGCCAACGCCCTCTTTTACAGGCCTGGCAACAGCGTTTGGAACAAAGTAAAGAACGTTTGCAACTGGCGCAAAAAAGCTACTGGCCCGATTTCACCGTTTCTCTGGCGTACACGCAACGCGATGTTTTAATCGGCGGCAAAGGCGGAACCGATTTCATCTCGCTCGGCTTGCATTTTAATCTTCCCGTTTACGCCAGGGCCAAACAAAGCATGCAGGTTCGGGCAAGTATTTTACGCAAACAATTTAACGAGCAAAATCTTAAAAACGTACAAAATCAAATTTCGGAAGCATTAAATAACGCCATAAGCGCATTGAAAAAAAATCTGGATCAGGAAAACCTGTACCGCTTTAGCATTATTCCGCAAGCCAAACAAGCATTGGAATCGGCCCGTGCCGGTTATCAGAATGATAAAGTCGATTTTCTTACCCTGCTCAACAATGAAATCACTTTGTTTAAAATCGAATTGTCTTACCGGCGCATTGTCAGCGAGGCATTTAAATCGTTAGCAGAAGTGGAATATATCATCGGTCATCCCGTAAAGGTAACAACCCAAGTAACGGAGGAAAATTAATATGAAACTCAAGCAAATATCCTTGGCTCTTTTTGTAACTGTTGTGCTAATCGCAGGAATTTTTGTTTCCTGCACCGGCAATACAAAAGAAGAAAAAAATGAAAAACAAACCAGCAAAACCGACACGTCCGAACGGCAATTATGGACCTGCGGCATGCATCCGGAGGTTATTTTGGATCATCCGGGCCAATGCCCCAAATGCGGTATGAATTTGGTGCCTTTAAAAACACAGGACGAAAAACCCGAAAACAAACTGATGAACATGTCTGGGAAAAAATCTTCGCAAACGCCTAAAGAAAATGGCAAACGCAACATTCTTTACTGGCAAGCTCCGATGGATCCTACGGAAATTTACGACCATCCCGGTAAATCCAAAATGGGTATGGATTTGATTCCGGTTTACGAAGATGAGGTGGCTAAAGGCAGTACCATCAAAATCGATCCGGTAACCGTGCAAAATATGGGGGTTCGCACTGCAGTAGTAGAACGCCGACCGTTTAGCCGCACCATCCGCGCCGTGGGGAAAATTACCTACGACGAACAAAAACTTTTTACGGTCTCTTCCAAAATTTCGGGATGGATCGAAAAACTGTACGTTAACGAAACCGGACAACCCGTCCGTAAAAACCAACCCTTGTTAAAAATTTATTCCCCGGAGTTGGTAACCACCCAACAAGAATATTTGCTGGCTTTAAAAAATCAGGCCAATACGGCTCAAAGTAATTTGGACGATTTAAAGCAAAGCGCCCGTGCTCTGGTGCAGGCTTCGTTACAGCGCCTACTCTATTGGGATATTTCCCCTGACCAAATCCGAAAATTACAAACTTCGGGGAAAATCCAAAAGACCCTTGCTTTAAACGCACCGGTAAACGGCATTGTTGTCCATAAAAATGCCATCGAAGGCATGTACGTTAAAAAAGGCATGAATTTGTTCCGATTGGCCGACCTTTCCACGGTTTGGGTTCTGGCCAGTATTTACGATAGCGAAGCCCCGTGGATTAAAACAGGGCAACACGTACGCATCCGGCTTTCTTACGATCCGGGGCGGGAGTATACCGGTACCGTTACCTACATTTACCCCTACCTAAACGAAAAAGCGCGTGATATTCAAGTGCGCATCAAATTAGACAATCCCCGCTTAATCCTAAAACCGGGAATGTTTGCCAATGTCTATTTGCAAACACAAAGCATTCCCAATGCCGTAGTTATCCCCAGCGAAGCGGTTATCCGATCGGGTAAACGTAATATTGTTTTTGTGGCACGCGGTAAAGGCCGATTTACCCCCAGAGAGGTTCGCCTTGGCGAAGAAGACGGCAAGGGTCACATACGTATTCTGAGCGGATTGCTAAGCGGAGACAAAATCGTCGTTTCGGCCCAATTTATGCTGGACAGCGAAAGTCGCTTACAGGAAGCTATTCGCAAAATGTTGGCGGAGGGAAAGCTTAAAGATGAAAGATGAAAAGGGAAAGGGGAAGGAAAAATGGCTTACGGTGCCGGATGGTCCGTTTCCGTTAACGTACCCGAAAAACCGGCTCAACTCCCCATTCATTCGGAAATGCAATCATAAAAAAAACGGAGAAAAATTGTGATAGAAAAAATTATTGAAAAATCCATCAACAATCGGTTTCTGGTTATTCTGTTTACGGCAATTGTGGGCTTTATCGGCATTTACGCCATGCTCAATACGCCTGTTGATGCGATTCCGGATTTAAGCGATGTACAGGTAATCATTTTTACGGACTATCCCGGACAAGCTCCGCAAGTGGTTGAGGATCAGGTAACATATCCGTTAACCAGCGCCATGCTGGCCGTGCCTTATGCCAAAACCGTTCGCGGGTATTCTTTTTTTGGCTTGTCATTTGTTTACGTTATTTTTGAGGACGGAACCGATTTGTACTGGGCACGAAGCCGGGTACTGGAATATTTAAATTATGTTTCGGGCAAACTGCCCAAAGGCGTTACACCTACTTTGGGTCCAGATGCCACCGGCGTAGGCTGGGTTTACGAATATGTTCTGGATGGCGGCAACAAATACGATTTGCAACAATTACGCTCAATTCAAGACTGGTACTTACGGTACGAACTGACCAGTGTGCCCGGAGTAGCCGAGGTGGCCTCCATTGGCGGTTATGTTAAGCAATATCAGGTACAACTGGATCCCAACAAATTGCAGGCTTACAACATCTCCATTCAAAAAGTACGCAAAGCCATTCAACGCAGTAATAACGACGTGGGCGGCCGACTTATTGAAATGGGAGAAACCGAATTCATGGTCCGTGGCCTGGGATACATTAAATCGATTCAAGATCTGGAGAACATTCCGGTTGGTGTCGACCAAAACGGTACGCCGGTTTTAATTAAGAATTTAGGGCATGTGACGATTGGCCCCGAACTGCGCAGAGGATTGGCCGATTGGAACGGCGAAGGCGAAGTAGTTGGCGGCGTAATCGTTATGCGTTCCGGCGAAAATGCCTTGAAAACCATTAAATTGGTCAAAGAAAAACTAAAAGAACTCAAAAAAGGATTACCCGAAGGCGTGACCATTAAATCGGCCTACGATCGCTCAGGACTTATTCAGCGGGCCATCGACAATTTAAGCTGGAAATTGATTGAAGAATTGTTGGTTGTGGCTTTGGTGAGTATTATTTTTTTACTTCATTTTCGCAGCGCCTTTGTAGCCCTGTTTACTTTGCCGATGGGCATTCTCATTTCATTTTTAATCATGTATTTTCAGGGTATCAACGCCAATATCATGTCGTTAGGAGGTATTGCCATCGCCATTGGCGCCATGGTAGATGCTTCTATTGTGATGATTGAGAATGCTCACAAACATATTGAGCGAGACAAAGGGAAAAAGAGTCACTGGGAAATAATCGCCGCTTCGTCCAAAGAAGTGGGTCCGGCCCTGTTTTACTCTTTGCTTATTATCACGCTTTCGTTTTTGCCTGTGTTTTCGTTACAGGCTCAGGAGGGGCGTTTGTTCAAACCTTTGGCATTTACCAAAACGTATGCCATGGCCGGTGCTGCACTTTTGGCCATTACCATTGTGCCGGTGCTGATGGGCTATTTTGTACGCGGAAAAATTCGCTCGGAAAAGAACAATCCGGTAAGTCGTTTTTTAATCATGATTTACAAACCGATTATTCACTGGGTATTGCGTTTTCGCTGGCTTACTTTGGGTATTGCCGCGTTGATTTTAATTATTACGGTTTTGCCTTTAAGAAAAATTGGTTCGGAATTTATGCCTCCGTTAAACGAAGGCGATTTGCTTTACATGCCCACAACCGATCCGGGTATTAGCATTACAAAGGCCAAGGAGCTGCTGCAACAAACGGACAAAATTATCAAAAGTTTTCCGGAAGTCGCCCATGTGTTCGGAAAAATCGGTCGCGCCGAAACAGCCACCGATCCGGCACCGCTTTCCATGATCGAAACTACGATCACTTTAAAGCCGAAAAGTCAATGGCGTGCGGGCATGACAATGGACAAACTAATCAAACAATTGGATGCGGCCATTCAATTTCCCGGCTTGACCAATGCCTGGACCATGCCGATTAAAACGCGTATCGATATGCTTTCTACCGGGATCAAAACGCCGGTCGGCATTAAAATAATGGGGTCCGATCTCAAAGTGCTTTCGCGGTTGGGACAAAAAATCGCTTCGGTCTTAAAAGATGTGCCGGGCACGCAGAGCATTTTTCCCGACAAAACGGTCGGCGGCAATTATCTGAACTTCAAAATAAAGCGGGCCGAAGCTGCACGCTACGGACTTACTGTGGGCGATGTAGAAGATGTGATTCAATCGGCCATTGGCGGCATGAATGTTTCGTACACCGTGGAAGGTTTGGAACGCTACCCGATTAACGTGCGTTACGAACGGGAACTACGCGACAATTTACCTGCAATCAGACGCATTTTGGTTCCCACCCCTACAGGGGCACAAATACCGCTGGAATACGTTGCCGATATTTCCATTAGCAAAGGGCCACCGGTCATCAAAAGCGAAAATGCGCGGCGTTCGGCCTGGCTATACATCGATATTCGTGATATTGACGTGGGTACATATGTAAAAAACGCCCAAAAAGTAGTGGATGCCAAGGTCGATTTTCCGGAAGGTTACAATATTGTCTGGAGCGGTCAATACGAATACATGGAAAGGGCAAGCAAACGTTTGAGAATTGTGGTACCCATTACTCTGATGGTCATTTTTCTGTTACTTTATTTTAATTTTAAAAATTTCACCGAAAGCTTGCTGGTAATGCTTTCGTTACCTTTTGCTCTGGTCGGCGGAATTTGGTTTATGTATGTATTGGGTTACAATTTCAGTGTGGCCGTGGGAGTGGGTTTTATCGCGCTTGCCGGATTGGCGGCGGAAACCGGCGTGGTGATGTTGGTTTATCTTGACAATGTTTACAAAAATCGTAGGCAGGAGGGAAAAATGCGTACGATTAAGGATTTGTATCAGTCCATTATTGAAGGTGCGGTGGAACGCGTTCGTCCCAAATTAATGACGGTTACCACAACTATGGTCGGTTTGTTACCTATTTTGTGGGGCACCGGCGCCGGTTCCCAAACCATGAAACGCATTGCCGCACCCATGGTCGGCGGTATGGTTTCTTCCACGGTTTTAACGTTAATCGTTATTCCGGTATTGTACTACTTGTGGAAAGAACGTAGTTTAAAAAGAGCTAAAATTGAAAAATAAGCTCATCCAGATTACAAACAGAACCAATAAAAAAACCCTCTCTATTACCGAGAGGGTTTTTATTTTAGGGTTTATCGCTTCGTCTTAATTTTTCTTATCATCGTCAATCACTTCGTAGTCGGCATCTTCTACTTTTCCTTCGCCGCTTGTCTGCTGCTCACCGGCACCTGTTTCCGCACCACCGGTGGTACCTTCGGCTTGAGCTCCCGCTCCGGGCTGCTGGGCCCCGGCCGCACCCGCGGCTCCGGCCTGACCGTACAGTTTCTGAGCAATTTCATTCCAAGTAGCATTTACCTGCTCCATGGCCGATTTCATCTCTTCCACATTATTGCTCTTGTGCGCTTCCTTCAAACGGCCCAAAGCGGTTTCCAGTTTGGCACGATCTTCGGCCGACATTTTGTCTTTCAAATCGTTCAACTGTTTTTCCGTTTGGTAAATAATCGTATCGGCCTTGTTCTTTGTTTCAATTTCTTCTTTGCGCTTTTTGTCTTCGGCCGCATGTTTTTGCGCTTCTTTTTTCATACGTTCGATTTCCTGTTCGGTCAAACCGCTGGAAGCTTCGATTCGGATGCTTTGTTCTTTACCAGTGGCTTTGTCTTTAGCCGTTACGTGCAAAATACCGTTAGCATCCACATCAAAGGTTACTTCAATTTGCGGAACGCCACGCGGCGCTGGTGGTATTCCGTCCAAAATAAAGCGCCCCAGAGTACGGTTATCGGCAGCCATAGGACGTTCGCCTTGCAAAACGTGGATTTCCACCGAGGTTTGATTATCCGCCGCGGTAGAAAAAATCTCGGTCTTGCGTGTCGGAATAGTGGTGTTGGCCTCAATCAATTTGGTCATTACGCCACCCAACGTTTCGATTCCCAGAGACAGCGGAATTACGTCGAGCAAGAGCACGTCTTTTACTTCGCCGGTGAGCACCGCGCCCTGGATGGCCGCTCCGATGGCTACTACTTCATCCGGATTAACGCCCTTGTGCGGTTCTTTACCAAAGAATTCACGTACCAGTTCCTGCACTTTCGGGATACGGGTCGATCCGCCGACCAGAATCACTTCATTAATGTCATTGGCGGTTAATCCGGCATCCTTCAAAGCAATTTTGCACGGTTCCAAGGTGCGCTGCAACAAATCATCAATCAATTGTTCAAATTTGGAACGCGTTAAGGTCATGTTCAAATGTTTGGGACCGGATTCCGTAGCCGTGATAAACGGCAAGTTTATTTCGGTTTGCATGGTAGACGAAAGTTCGATTTTGGCTTTTTCGGCCGCTTCTTTCAAACGCTGCAAAGCCATCGGATCTTTTCGTAAATCCACACCTTCCTGCTTCTGGAATTCTTCGGCCAGCCATTCGATTACCCGTTGATCAAAATCGTCACCACCCAAATGCGTATCGCCGTTGGTCGATTTTACTTCGAACACTCCGTCGCCAATTTCCAAAATAGAGATATCGAACGTACCGCCACCAAGGTCAAAAACAGCAATTTTTTCATCTTTTTTCTTATCCAAGCCGTAAGCCAAAGCTGCAGCAGTAGGCTCGTTAATAATGCGCTTAACATCCAAACCCGCAATATGACCGGCATCTTTGGTGGCCTGACGCTGTGCGTCGTTAAAATACGCCGGAACGGTAATCACCGCTTCGGTTACCTTTTCGCCCAGGTACTCTTCGGCCGTTTGTTTCATCTTTTGCAGAATCATGGCCGAAATTTCGGGCGGTGTGTAGGTTTTGTCACCCACGCGAACTACAACCACATTGTTGTTGCCGCGCTCTATTTTATACGGGACTTCCTTAATTTCTTCTTGAACTTCGTCGTAAAAACGTCCCATAAAACGCTTTATTGAGAAAATCGTGTTTTCAGGATTGGTTACCGCTTGACGTTTGGCAGGCGCACCGACCAAACGTTCTCCTTTTTTGGTAAATGCCACAACAGAAGGCGTGGTGCGTGCACCTTCGGAATTCGGAATAACGACAGGTTCGCCGCCTTCCATTACGGCTACCACCGAGTTTGTTGTACCCAAATCAATTCCTATGATTTTTCCCATAATTCTTTTCCTCCTTTTTCAACGTTTTTATTTTCGTATTTTTTGCAAAAGACTTGCAAATGACGTGCCAGCACATGAAGAAATCGTGTATCTGTTTTAATTTCAATAAGTTATGTTAAGTTAGCCTCAAAAGCGTTTTGTAGCTTCTGCTGTCAATATGACACAAACGGCAAGAACACGGCAGAAGGTAACGTGCCAATATGCAATTTTCTGTCAGAAAACAAAAACAGGCCATTCCGTTCGGGCAATGGCCTGTTTTAAGTTAGGGTTTATCGCATCGTTATGCCCGTCCGTTTCGGGCAACATATTTTATTTTTCTTTTTTCTTTTGCGGAATCTCCAAAAATACCAGTCGATCGAATTTTTCATTTCCTTGTTTGGTGCGTAATTTTAGTTTAATCACATCGCCGGATTTGTATTTTTCGATCTTCTTGTAAAAATCGGCAACAGATTTCACTTTTTTGCCGTCCACTTCAATAATCACATCGCCCGGTGCAATGCGGGCCTGCGAAGCGGCGCTAAAATCCTGCACATCGGTTACCAAAGCGCCACCCTTAAGTTCCAAATCTTTTTTCTGCTGATCGGTCAAGTCGCGTAATTGCATACCCAAATCGACTTTTTTGCTTATTTCTTTGCTCACCCCAGCAGAGCTTTCGCCTTCGTTGCCCTGCGATTGCAAGGTTGCCGTAATGGTCATTTGCTTGCCGTTGCGCCAAATGGTCAGCTTTACCTTATCACCCGGATTCATCACACCGATTTTGGCCTGTAATTCGTTGGTGCGGTTCACCGCTTTGCCGTTTACCGCTAAAATAACATCGCCTTCCTTAATACCGGCTTTATCGGCGGCTCCGCCTTTAATAACACTGGTAACAAAAACACCGCGCGGTTTATCCAGCTTAACACCTTTGGCCGTTACCGGAGTAACATCCTGAATGTAAACCCCCAAATAACCACGACGCACTTTTCCGTACTTGATAATATCATCAACAACAGACTTGGCAATATTGATCGGTACGGCAAATCCGTATCCCATGTAATAGCTTGTGTTGGTGGCAATGGCCGAATTAACACCGATAACCTGTCCCTTCATATTCACTAAGGCACCGCCGCTATTACCAGGATTGATAGCGGCATCGGTTTGAATGAAGTTTTCGATACTACGCACATTGTTTCTGCCTCGTAAAATGTTAATGTTTCGGTGCAATGCGCTTACAATCCCTGCTGTTACGGTGGAAGTCAAATTAAGCGGATTGCCGATTGCCAACACCCATTCTCCGATCTTAAGATCATCCGAATTTCCCAAAACGGCAACCGGTAAATTTTTGGCATCGATTTTAATCAAAGCAATATCGGTGGACGGATCGGTGCCGATTACTTTGGCTTCGTATTCGGAATTGTCGATCAATTTGACCTTCAATTCGTCTACATCTTCAACCACATGGTTGTTGGTTAAAATATAGCCGTCGGAACTAATAATAATTCCGGATCCCAAACCGTGTTCTTTAAGCTCCGGTTGGCGGTTCTGTCCGTGAGGATTCATACCCATACCCGGTGCTCCGAAATCTTTAAAGAAAAAGAAAAACGGATTTTCCGGCATTTTAATGGTTTTGGTAGTGTAAATAGAAACGATAGTCGGACGTACTTTTTCTACAATAGAGGTAAACAATTTATTAGGATTGAAAGTGGCCGCTGTCACCTGCGAATCGGAAGAACCCGTTGCTTCGGTATAAATTTTTCCGTCCATAGGCCCAGCCATGGTTTTGGAATTCAAATTAAAACTTGTGGTTAATACAACGCCAAAAATCACCCCTATGGCAATAAGAGTAATCACAAGCGCGGGTGAATGTTTTAAACGGTACATAACATTCTCCTTTCCGTTAAATCCGATCTTTTATTATTTTCATTTTCGAACAAATAAAAATCCGTGGCACACGGTTCCCGCGGCCGATCGGGAATCCGCTACCCGTTATCTTCATGTATTCCCGGGTTAATTTTTAATGACAATATAACGAACTAAAATCTCAAAAGTTCAAACAGGAAGACAACAAATTACATGCCAAATGCAAAAACAGGTTAAAAACGATCGTTATTGCGCCAAATGGACAAAATTTGCGCTGTCATGATGTCAGGCAAGACCGCTTGTCACCCCAAAACCACAATTTTTCACCTAACAAAGGCACTACCTTAAAACGAACGGGTTTCGCCGCTCCGCTATTGATTTTTATTTTAGCGGTAAATTTTACTATATTCTTTTTAAAGGAAAGGCGTTTGCTTGTGCACATTTATGTAATCGACGGCTATAATTTGGCCCATAAAATTCCCGAGGTGGCCCGATTTCTTAAAAAAAAGGATTTTTATTCGGCCATCGACCGACTTGTGCATATTGTGCAAAGTCGGCTTAATGTGCGTCGCAATCGGGTCATCATTGTCTTTGACGGTAAAAAAGGAGTGTTCGCCTACCCGCACAACACGTATGCGGTGGAAATTCGTTTTTCGCGCAAACCCCAGGAAGCAGACGATGTTATCCGCGAACTTTTAAGGCACCAATCCGACACGTCCAATTGGATCGTCATTAGTTCGGACAATGAAATCCTGAAAACGGCCCGCGATTTAGGTGCGCACTTCATCCGTTCCGAATCTTTCTACCAGACATCCGACGTCTCTAAACATCACGATGCCGCACGGGAAACAAAGGAAAAATACAATCCGCAAAACATTGACCTTGATTACTGGTTGACAGTTTTTGGCAGCGATGAAAACGACGATAAGTAAAGCCGCATTAGCCCATTTTTTTTGCCCCGCGATATTCACACAAAAACCCGGCGTAGGCTCCATTCCTTTACCGCGGGTTAACAACGTTTTTGGCTCATTTTTTCATACCAACCAAAGAGACGTGTTCAAACCACCAAACAGGAAATGAAAAGTCCGACCTTAAAAAGCGTATTTCAGACACCAAAATAGCAAACCCTTACTGCTCCGCGGGGAAAACGCAAGAGTGGCTGCGGTGATTTTCGGGTAAACCGTGTACTCGAGAGGAAATGATAAAAAGAGTTCGAAGGAGTTTAAAAAATATGCGAATTTTATTTGCATTCGGCGAAAAAATATTTTAAACTTAATTAGTTTGTTTGAACAACCAATAATTTTTCGGGAACTATCTTGACCGACAAAAAAATTAAAATAATCGGCGGCAATGCCAAACTGGTTCGCAACATCAATCGAGCCGCCATCCTGAATTTAATTCGTGAAAAGCAACCCATTTCGCGGGTGGATATTTCACGTATCACCAAACTGAACAAAAGCACTGTCTCCAGTATTGTTGCCGAATTGTTGCAAGACCAATACCTTGTCGAGGAACTGGTTGCCGATAGTAAAGTGGGACGCAATCCCCTATTGTTACGTTTAAACGTGGCGCGTTTTCATGTGGGCGCCATTAACTTCGATACCAAAATTATACGTGTGGCCTTAGTTGATATCGGCGGAAAAGTAGTGGCCAAAACAGAAAGCATCCCCGAAAACAATTCTCCCGAAGAATACGTCCGCCAATCCTTAAAACATTTACGCCAATTAATGGATCACTTGCAAATTTCAGATTTGGAAGGCATTGGTGTAACCATCGCCGGTTTAATTAATCCGGAAGACGGTCATGTGCTGGTGGCTCCGAATTTAGGTTGGAAGGATGTAAAATTGGGCGATTTGTTTTTACAGAACGATCCTTCCATAACATTATTACGATTTTACAATGATGCCAAAGCCTCTGCTCTGGCCGAGTTATGGTACGGGGAAGGCGCAATAAAAAATTATTCCAACTTTGTTTTTGTTTCGGTTGGCGCAGGTTTGGGAACCGGCGTGGTGGTAAATCGTAAAGTTGTGGAGGGCGTATCCCACGCCTCCGGTGAATTCGGTCATATACCCATTTTCGAAAACGGTATTGCTTGCACCTGCGGCAATGCGGGCTGTTGGGAGGCTTATGCTTCGGACAGGGCAACCGTTAAGCGTTATCTGGCCGAGAAAGAAGCAAATACTCAGGACAGCCAACCCGTTTTGGTGAAAGACGTAATTAAAGCGGCTCAACACGGAGATGCCGCGGCCACCCGTGCGCTTGAACAAACCGGAGAATATCTGGGTATCGGTATTTCGATCATTATTCGAGCGCTCGATCCGCAGGCCATCGTTATCGGCGGGCATATTCTTCAGGCTTGGGATATTATTTACCGGCAAATTTTAAAGGGGCTTGCGGAACGCAGTTTTTTTGGATTGGAAAAACAAACCCGAATTTTGCCGTCATCATTAAACGAACGGCCGCGCCTAATCGGTGCCGCAACTTTGGTTATCGAACACTTTTTCAGTGATTACAAAATAACGATATGAGTTAATTAAAGGCGTATTAGTTGGTTGTTACAACCAATTCAAAGCGAGTCGGTATGAAAAACAAGGCACTTTTTATCGGAATTGATATCGGTGGAACCAATACCGTTATCGGACTGGTAGACGCCAACGGGCATTTTCTTAAACAAAAAACCTTTCCTACACGCGCCCAAGAGCCGTTTCCCCTTTTCTTCCGAAAGGTGGAATACGAAATCGCCCGCTTAACTAACGGGCAAAAGGATGAATTAGCCGGGATCGGAATTGGCGCCCCGAGCGTTAATAATAAATTCGGCTATATCGATAATGCCAAAAACTTTACCTGGGGGCGCGTCGATTTGACCCGAATGTTTTCCGATCGTTTTAAGCTACCGGTTAAACTTATTAACGATGCCGATGCCGCCGCTCTGGGCGAGATGTACTTCGGAGCGGCCCGCGACCTGAAAAACTTTATTCACATTACTCTGGGTACCGGTTTGGGTAGCAGCATCGTTTTCAACAAACAGTTGATGGCCGGTGAATACGGGTTTGCAGGAGAACTCGGGCATACCAAAGTCGATTCGGGCAACCGTTTGTGTTCTTGCGGCAAAAGAGGGTGTCTGGAAACTTACGTTTCTGCCAGCGGAATTTGCCGCACCGCCTTCGAACTTTTAAGCAGCGAACGTTTCGAAACCCAACTGAAACATTATTCCTTCGACCGGCTCACACCCGAGATTATAAGCGAATTAGCTAAACAAGGCGATACGCTTGCCATCGAAACATTCAAATACACCGGTAAAGTTTTGGGACAAAAATTAGCCGATGTTGTTGCCTTGCTTAATCCCGAGGCCATTGTTTTTTCCGGGGGACTAACCGGCGCCGGAGATTTCCTTTTTAAACCGACCAAAGAAGCAATGGAAAAAAATCTGTTACAAATTCATAAAAACACGGTAGAAATTCGTATTTCGGATTCACGAATAAATTATGCGGTCCTCGGTTCGGCCGCATTGATCATAAAAGAACTAAATTAATGAGGGGTGATTGGTTCACCTAAAGTATGCTCAACGTTCGGAGGGCTTATGAATTTAAAAGCAACGAATCGGTTTAGCGGAATGGCCATTCTGCTTATTTTGATATTCGGTAATTTGCTCTTTGCCGCTGCAAACGGCTCGATAAAGGGGCGGGTTATCGATGCGCAAAGCGAAAAACCCTTACCTGGCGCCAATGTTTTTCTGGTCGGTACGGGTTTCGGCAGTTCTACCGACCTGGACGGATTTTTTGCCATTACCAACATTCCGCCCGGTTCTTATGTCCTGCGTACGGTGTACATTGGCTATAAAAAGGTGGATATTCCGGTCAAAGTCAAAAAAGGATCGGTCATCGTAAAAAATATCAAACTGCATGCGCAAGCTCTTCAGGGAGAAGAAATCGTGGTTACCTCTCAGGCCAGCGGTCAAAAAGCCGCTATTAACCAGCAGCTCTCGGCCAAATCCATCGTCAACGTGGTCTCATCCGAACAAATTCGGGAAAAGCCGGATGCCACCGCGGCCGAGGCCATTAGCCGAATACCCGGTGTTTCCATTATCCGTTCCAACGGCGAAGGGAATCAGGTGGTCATTCGAGGTATGTCGCCAAAATACAACGTAATTACGATCGACGGCGTACGCATCGCATCGTCCAATCCGAACGACCGCAGCACCGATCTTAGCATGATTTCTTCCAGCATGTTGCAGGAAATTGAAGTATCCAAAACCGTTACGGCCGATCAGGATGCCGACGTATTGGGCGGGACGGTTAATTTTAAAATGAAAGAGGCCAAAAAGCGTTTCGGCCTTCATTTGATTGCCCAAGGCGGCTATACTGGTCTTTCCAATGCTTATGACAAATACGACAACTACAAAATCGTACCCAGCCTCGAAACCCGTTTGTTTAATCGGAAATTCGGCATTTTTGCCCAGGCCAGTATCGAGCGCCGCAACTTGACTTCCAATGAATTCGAAGCCCAGTATGCCAATGCCACAAACGATAACATCCATTATGTCACTCAATCGATTAATATTCATAACATACCGCGCGAACGGGAACGCATTGACGGCGCACTTGTTCTGGATTATCGCTTGCCCGACGGGAAAATCAGCCTTTCCAATTTTGTCGGATCAAGCACAACCAAAATTACCGACCGCTACGAGACATTAAACATCAACTCGAATCAGCATTTGTACACATTGGCCTATACCAATCACAAAATCAACATGCTTTACAACACGTTGGATTTTGACAAACGTTTTTCGTTTCTTCGCACTTCGTTTAAATTTGCGCACAATTTTTCCGAAACCAAAAGTCCGGACGATTGGACGGTTACCTTTTACCAGTCTCCGGCAAACATCAGCGAATTTCAGAATGAGACCAATTTGAATCCCCGTGTTGTAGCGGATTCGGTGCTCTCCGATCCTGACAAAACAAAATTGAATACGGTCTCCACAAATAACAACTACGCCATGGAACGCAATTATATGGGATCATTGGATTTTGAAATTCCCTGGAACATTACGGACAAAATTACTTCCACTATAAAATTCGGTGGCAAATACCGTCACAAAAAGCGATCGTACACCTCCGAAGTTTACGGTACAAATGCTTCGCTGGTTTCGCCCAGCGCACGCGGCGCCACCTATTTGATTGTAAAGCATTTCGGTATTAAAACGCACGATTACACATCTATCCCTTTGTCTTTTTTTGTCGATACTACTTACCATTACGGCCACATGCTTAATGACGAATACCAAATGCACAATCCCATTAATTTCGATTTGGCCAAGGAATTAATCCGTTTTTGTCAAGAAAACGTGGACAAATTTGCCAAAAACGGAGCCAAGGAAGCTTACGCACGTAATAACTATCTGTCGGTAACTAACAACTACGCCGGAACCGAGGTTATGACCGCAGGTTACATTATGGCAACCATAAACGTAGGACCAAAGTTCACCATCATTCCTGGAATCCGTTACCAGAACCTAAGGACGACCTATTCCGGAACACGCGGACAACAAACCGCTCTTTCCTATTATCACTACGATCATTCAACGGATACCACGGTAACGGTAAATCATCCTTACTGGTTGCCTGATATTAACATTCGCTACAAACCGCTGCCCTGGTTTGATGTACGGCTTTCCTATTCCACCACCTTATCCTATCCGGATTACCGCGCCATCATTCCGCGGATCGACGTAACCACCGGAGCCGCACTGGCTTGGAACAACTACAAATTAAAACCTTTGCATTCCAGAAATTACGATATTTATTTTACCGTATCGGACAACACCGTCGGTTTGCTTACTTTGGGCGGTTTCTTAAAACAAATCGACAATCTGATTTACCCCTGGGTTTTTTACAAAGCCGGGTTGGAGGCCAAGCCCTACTATCTGACCAACAAAAATCCGGCCGAACATTTAACCTACCGCATTAGCACGTACATTAACAACCCTTTTACGGTAAATAATTACGGTCTTGAATTCGATTGGCAAACCCATTTTTGGTATTTGCCAAATCCACTTAAAGGTTTGGTTCTGGATTTGAATTACACCCACATTTTTTCGCGGGCAGAATATCCGTACGTTATTGCCGGTGCAACCAGTTTGACCAATATCGATACATCATTTACTGATCGGCTTATTAACCAACCCGATCATATTTTAAATGTAACCGTAGGCTACGATTACAAAGGATTTTCTTTGCGTATGTCCTGGCTGTACCAAGACGATGTGTTCACCGGTGTAAGTCAATGGCCGCAATTGCGTTCCAACACGGCAGCTTACAAACGGTTGGATTTAACGGTTAAACAAAAATTACCCTGGTTCGGCTTGGAACTTTATGGCAACGCCACCAACATTAACAATGCGCGGGATTTAAATGTACTTCAAAAATATCCCAATATTCCAAGGTCCATCGAAGAATACGGTATGACGGCCGAATTGGGACTTCGATGGAAGCTTTAGCATAAACGGTTCGCGAAAATTTTAAAGGCAAAACATAAACCGTCAAACCAAGTATGCCAATGAAGAAAGGAGGTGCAACCCAAACGAATTATTCGATTCACTTAAAACGCATTGGCAGGGAAGTAAATGTTTAATCCGAAACGGAATGTTCATGTAAACGTCAACCTAAAAAAGGAGATTCGTCATGAAACGAATGTTATCTTTGATCGTTGTGGTGATGTTTTTTGCCACTTCAGCTCTTTATGCCCAAACCCTAATCGTTCACGCGGGGCAGGGCAACATTAACGAAATTATTGCGGCCGATACTTTATCCAACGGCGCTCCGGCGCATCAGGTGTACCAGTTAGTCACATTGGACACAACTTACAAATTTACCGGTCCCATAACCATCAAAGGAGACGTGACCATCGAAGGTGTGGTTGACCCCAATACCGGTCGTCCCCCTTGTATTCAACCGGCTGTTTTGCAAGACGGGAGTATTCCCAGCACCCTTTTTACTATTAGCGGCGAAAACGCCAAAGTTACGCTTAAAAATTTGTACCTTTTGGCCAAAGCAACCAATAACACGGCCAACGGCGGCGGCATTGCGGTACAGGTTTCCGCAGACAAGGTACGCCTGACGGTTGACAATTGTATTTTTGATAATTGGCAAACCTTTGCTATCGGCTACAACGGACAGTGGGATTCTTTCTTTATCATGAACAGCACGTTCCGCAACTTGGTGCATCCCAACCAATGGTACATCGGCGAGGTTATTCGGAACGAATGGCCCGGCGAGGCCTACACCGATTCTCTGGTTATGATGGACAATACCATGCTGGCTATTAACGGATACGCAGCTTGTCCGGTTACCAAATATTACACCAAATATTTCAAATTCGACGGCAACAAAGTTTTGTACACCTTTAAAAACCCGTTTTTCATTTTTAATATGACCGACGGTGAAATTAACGATAATATCTTTTACGGCAATTATGCCGGCGGTGTGGATCAAACCGAAAATCCGTGGTGGGATAATTTGTGGTATCCCGACTCTTCTTACGGAATCATTGCCTTGCAACCTTTAAGCGATGACAACAAAGAAATGTTTAGCCCAAACGATACTTCCAAAGCCGAAAGCATGCGCACCATCGCCGTAAAGAACAACACCTATTTCTGGCCGCAAGAACTGATCGATTTTTGGACTGCGTGGAACGACACATCATCTAACAAAATCTTTATTCCGCATTGGATGAACGACCGCACTCAGGCCATGTTCAACGACAAAACCAACTATCCCAACTTAATTGCCGAGAACAATGTTAACAAAGATCCCGGATTTATGACCGAAATGGACAAAGACATTCTGCACGGAACTTCGGGTAATGACATCGGCCTGCTGGCCTACTTCAAAGAAATTCGTACCGGCAAGGCCGAAACCGATATTTGGGGCTACGGCATTACGCAAGTCGGAGGCAATGCCGACTGGACACCAACTTGGCCTCTGCCCGAATCTTCGTACATTACGGCCATCGAACAAAGCGTTGGCAAAACCGTGCCTTCGCAATTCCAACTGGGCGCAGTGTATCCCAACCCCTTTAATCCCAGTGCGCATGTGGAATACACGCTTAACAAAGCCGGACGCACCAGTCTGAAAGTTTACAACATTCTCGGACAGCAAGTGATGACGCTGGTAAACAACAAGTACCAACCGGCCAATACCTACAAAGTTTCGTTTAATATGTCCGATTATCCCAGCGGCACCTACTTTTTAGTACTGCAACAAGACGGCAAACAAATGGTACGTAAAATGCTCTTACTTAAATAGCACGCATATTTCCGGAGTTGTCATCATGATGACGACTCCGGAATTTTTTTATTAGAAAATACTTACCGGAAACCATAGGTTAACCGGTTGTTACAATAGAAAATTGCTACGGATTTTTTTAGCGCCTAAATTGGCATTTTTAACATACAGGGAAACCGTTCTTTTGTGGTTAAATATCCAAAGCCGGAGAAACGAAAAATTTTCAGAACAGAATTCAATTAAACGCAAGGAAGACTGATATGCAGCATCTCAACTGGGCCGATTTCACGGTTATTGTGGCTTTCTTTTTTATCATTTTCGGAATTGCCGCTTATTACACCCGCCGTGCCGGTGAGAACACAGGCAACTTTTTTCTTTCCGGAAGAAACCTACCTTGGTATTTGGCTGGTACCGCCATGGTAGCCACCACATTTGCCGCCGATACGCCGTTAGCCGTAACCGAGCTTGTGGCAAAAAACGGCATTGCCGGTAATTGGTTGTGGTGGAATTTGGCTATCGGCGGAACCTTAACGGTTTTCTTTTTTGCCCGATTATGGCGACGCGCTGGCATTATGACCGATGTAGAATTCGTGGAACTTCGTTACAAAGGCAAAGCGGCCGCTGCCTTGCGCGGATTTCGTGCCTTGTATTTGGGGCTGTTTATGAATGCCATCGTCATGGGGTGGGTTAACAAGGCCATGCAAAAAATATTCTCGGTGGTTTTGCCCGAATTCAATGCTTTTTTACTGGTTGTGATCGCCGCTTCTATTATTGCGGTTTATGCTTCGGCTTCCGGACTGCTGGGCACGGCACGGACGGACAGCTTTCAATTTTTATTTGCCATTACCGGCTGCATTATTTTGGCGGTTATTGTAGTTGAACTTCCGCAAGTCGGCGGCATGGCCGGCTTAAAAGCCAAACTGGCGCCTCAAATTCTTGACTTTTTTCCGAAAATCGGCAAAGTGACGCTTGGCGGCATTACCGGCGGTGCTTTAGCCTTAACCGTGGGTGCGTTTGTTGCGTATATCGGCCTGCAATGGTGGGCCACCTGGTATCCTGGTGCCGATCCTGGCGGTGGTGGTTACATTGCCCAACGTATGATGTCGGCCAAAAACGAAAAACACAGTTTGTTTGCCACGTTGTGGTTTACCATCGCCCATTACACCGTACGACCCTGGCCTTGGATTATTGTGGCATTGTCCGCATTGGTTTTACTGCCCAGAGCACAAAATCCGCAAATAATCCAAAAACAAAATCCGGCCCTGTTTGCCAAAGTGGAGGCCGCTTATCACAACCATGCACTGTTGCAATCCGACGACCCTGTTTACCACAGCCCCGAATTCAAAAAAATGTACGAAACTTACGAAAATACGATCGACCCGGGAGTTATGTACCCTAAATTGATGTTACGTTACCTACCTCCCGGTTTGTTAGGCCTTTTAATCGCCGTTTTTTTGGCAGCCTACATGTCTACCATCGCTTCGCAATTGAATTGGGGTACATCGTATTTAATCAACGATTTTTATCGACGCTTTGTCAAGCAAAATGCCAACGAGCGGCATTACGTATTGGTTTCCCGTTGGTCCATTATTTTAATGACGGTTTTTTCCTTGCTGGTAACCAAATACTTTTTAACCACCATTTCCGGAGCCTGGGAATTTATTATTAACGCCAGCGCAGGTATGGGCGCTGTTTTGATTTTAAGATGGTGGTGGTGGCGCATTAATGCCTGGTCCGAAATTTCGGCCATGATTGCACCGTTAATCATTTATCCTATCGCCCGCTACGGAATGGGCTTACATTCGCCCATAACGCTCTACCCCACGGTTTTAGGCACCACCATCGTTTGGCTGGCGGTCACATATTTGACCAAGCCCGAACCGATTGAGCACCTAAAAGCCTTTTATCGCAAAACACATCCTGGCGGTTTGGGTTGGCGGTACATCGATAAAATGCTGCCCGATGTTCAGGGCGATCGCGGTTTCGGGCATTTGTTTTTGGACTGGGTTTTGGGTATTGTCCTTATTTACGCCTTCTTATTCGGTTTGGGCGATATTTTGTTCACGGAATATCTGCGCGGTACGCTTATCTTGCTAATCGGTATTTTAGCCGGTTGGATTATTTATGTCGATTTGAATAAACGAGGGTTTGAAACCATCTCGCAATAATTGATGCGTACTTCAAGGTCTCCGATGCACTACAAGGAGTTGTCTTCGAGCGAAGATCATTTTTATTGATTTACATGGCGAAAAACGAACATTGGCAACCAATGCTCGTTTTTTGCCTTTTTTATGCGAAATACAAACTGTATTTCCCCGAAAGTAGGCAGCAAAAATTTGTGCGGCATTTGTTATTTCGATTTTTCACTTCTTATAAAAAGGGAAATTGTGATATAGTTGTTTCTAAGTTAAAACGAATTGATTATATTTTCTACTTAAATCAAACAAGCAATGTTGGTTTTATTAAGTTACGGAAAACGAATTTAATCATGCGCTATCTTACGGCTCTAATGGCGGGATTTCTCGTATTTTCCTGCGGAATCAAACAACCTGTCGAAAATAACGCAATGCAACAATCCGGAAACATTTACGTCAACTCCCAACCGGACAGTGCCTTTATCTTTTTAGACGGCCAAAATACCTTTCACCTTACTCCCGACACTTTGAAAAATGTCCCCGTAGGTCGGCATATTATCAGTGTAAAAAAATCGGGTTATCGGGTACTAACCGATTCCGTTGTCATTAACCTAAAAGCCGATTCCGTAGCAAACGTTACTTTTACCCTAAAAAAACTTGTCTTTTTAGGAACACTTGCTCTCGCCTCCGATCCTGCAGGAGCCGAAATTTTTATCGACGGGCAGTCAACCGGACGATTTACCCCCGATACGTTACAGTTATCTCCCGGCACCCATACAGTGGAGTTGCAAAAAAACGGCTTTAAGCCCGTTGTATATAGTGTAACCATTGCCAATGACAGCACCGACAAAATTACGAGCCATTTGGAAATTCAACAGTGTGTGGTTTTCGAATCTTTCGGGAATGTATCTTGCGAACCTTGCGTAACCTCGGCCGAAAATCTGGAAAAATTCCGTCGGGAACATTCGGAACCTAATTACCTGCTTTTCGAATATTACGCCAACTGGCCTTCTCCCAACGATCCTTTTTACAAAGTTTCGCCTAAGGATGTGGATGAGCGGGTTCAATATTACAGAATTTATACCTTACCCAAATTACGCTTAAACGGTGAGACCGGCGTCGATGCCTCCGATTACAATGCTATTTCCGACGCTTATGCGAATGCCGTGGCAAATCAAAACACACGTTTGGCTGTTTCCGTCAGCAAACGCTTACTCGCTGATTCTTTGAAAGTATTCGTCGAAATTTATGATTATGCCCATATTTTGCAAAACGATCAATTGCGGCTGTTTGTGCTCGTATACGAAGATAACATTCATTACGAAAATCCGCCCGGCACCAACGGATTAAAAGATTTTAATTTTGTTTTTCGCAAATTTTTAAGCGATCGCAAAGGCGATGTTATTCAAAAATCAACGACAACCTACACACTGCAATGGCCCGGCTGGGTATTTGCCAATACGCATGTGGCCGCCTTTATTCAGGATATTTCCAGCAAAAAAATATATCAGGCAACCGTAAATTAGGAGGCGTTATGCGAAAAATCTTATTTACCGTTTTTACACTTTTTCTGCTGGCCGCTTTTGCTTTGGCCGGTACGGAAAAAACAACCCAAACCATTCTTGACGAATCGTTTGAGGGCACCTTCCCCCCCAGTGGCTGGAGCAAATTTTCCAGTTTCTCTCTGGAATCGTGGCAACAATCTTCCGAAAAAAGCCGCACCGGTACCTATTCGGCCATGGCCGAAGTCAATTACCTGTACAATCAGGATATCTGGTTGGTTACCCCGGCTTTGGATCTTTCTTCGACTTCGAGAGCAACCTTGTATTTTTACGAAGATCAATCCGATTGGGAAGGCAGCGGTGGCACCAATTCCGTCGAAGTTTCCACCACCTCGAACAATAGTGCTTCGGCATTTACCCCCATTTTAACCATGACCCCCTCCGACCATACAATCGAAGGATTTGACGGCAGCGTTGTCGAGGTCGATCTTTCCGCTTATGCCGGGCAGAGCACGGTGTACATCGCCTTTCATTATCACAATCCCAGTAGTCCCAATTACAAATGGTTCATTGACGACGTAAAGGTGATTACTCCTTCCGACCATGATGTAGCCGCGCTTTCTTTGGATATGGATGACCATTACGCACCTAACACCACGGTAACACCCAAAGCCACAGTTAAAAACGAAGGCAAAAACACGGAAAGCTTTGACGTGGAATTCGGTTATTACGACTGGTACAACGAACCCGTGCCTATTAGCACTACTACGGTGAGCAATTTGGCCCCCGGCGCCAAAACACAGGTTTCGTTTCCCGATTACACCTTTCAACAGGTAGGCTATAAATTTTATGCGCGCACCAAACTTAGTACGGATATGGATCCTACCAACGACGTGGCTACCCGTTTTATCAATTCCTATCCCGGGCAAAAAGAAGTGGTACTCCCGGAAGAATTTACGGACACGGAATGTACGTATTGCCCCGGTGCCGCCGAGGCTCTGGACAGTTTATATGAAACCTATCCAAACAATGTTGCTATTATTGCATATCACGGTGGCTTTTCGGGCAACGATCCGTTTGATAACAGCTATGCTTCGGCGCGCAGAAGCTACTACGGTATTTCGGGATACCCCACCTGTATTTTTGGCGGCGACCGCAAACAGGTTGGCGGAGCCGCAGCCGGTAGCGACTGGTCCGGAGTTTATAATGGTTACGAGCAAAAATATCTGGCGGAACGGCAAGAATACACACCTTTGAGTTTGGACATTGTTTGGACGGAAAATGGCAGCACCATCAACGCTACGGCAACCGTTACCTACAATGCCGTTATCACCTTGAAAAATCTTTACATCCGATGGGCCTTATGCGAATCGCACATTGCTTACAACTGGGAAACTTCCATGGATTCGTTGCATTTTGTGGAACGGTTGATGATTCCGGACGCGAACGGCACAAAAGTTTGGGAAAATGATTACCCGGCCGACGTGGGAACAGAAGTAAACAATACCGTCAATTTCGATATTCCGGACGGAGTGGTTAAAGAAAATTGCGAGCTGATCGCTTTCGTGCAAAATGACGATAGTAAAGAAGTATTGGTTGCTAATAAGGTTAATTTGGGCAACAAACCCAATGCCATATCGCAAAACGGCGATCAAATTCCGCATACGTTCGGTTTAAAGCAAAATTACCCCAATCCTTTTAACCCGAGCACAACCATTCAGTACGATCTTGCCAAAACTTCTGATGTAGAATTGAATATTTACGATATTTCCGGCAAAAAAATAATGACCTTGGTACACGGCGTACAAAATGCCGGTACTTATCGGTACGAATTAAATGGTGCTCATTTAGCCAGCGGTGTTTACTTTTACACGCTTAAAGCCGGCAACTTCAGTGCTACCAAAAAGATGATTTTACTCAAATAAATTTTACGGCGGATTGCTCAAAAGCGCAATCCGCTTTTGTTTTTCGAATCAATTGAATTTTCATTGATTTAAAGAGGAATATCCATGAAAAAATATCTGTTTATTTTCATTTTACCCATATTGGTCGCTAGCGTAGCCGCTCAAACCCTGCGTGTCGACATAACGGATTCCACGGCCAACGGCGATCCGGGCAATTCGTATGTGTTAAAAGGCTATGTCCACAACATCGGTAATGCGGCGGAGGTAGTTCAACTAACACGGAAAACCAATAACATTCCGGACGGTTGGACGACCACCTTGTGTTTCGGTAGTTCGTGCTACCCCAGTTTTGTGGATTCTCCCGACCCCGTTGGTGTGAATCCTGGGGATAGTGTCTTTTTTGACATTACATTTAACACAGACGAAAATCCCGGTTACGGCGAAGCCTTGCTGCTTTTTTCGGGTGCCGTTTCCGGCGACAAGGATTCGATTTTATTCTCGGTTACCACTACTACACCCAAGGCATTTACAGTAGATGTCGCCAAAACCGAAGCCCAAGGCAAACCGGGTCAAAGTTTGCTGTTCGACGGTTACGTGCACAACACAAGTTCCGATGTTCAGGTTATTCAATTAACGCGTAAAGTTAACGATATTCCCGATGCCTGGACAAGCACTCTTTGTTTCGGAGCTTCTTGCTACCCGTCTTTTGTCGATGCGCCCGATCCGGTGGCCGTAAATCCCGGAGACAGTGTCTTTTTTGACATCGTTTTCAACACGGCCGCCGTCCCCGATTCCGGCAAAGCATTGCTTGTTTTCGAAGACAAAGTAAGCGGTGCTAAAGATTCGCTTTGGTTTCGGGCCTCCACAGTAAGCAAACCGGCGCTGGAATTGGCCGTTGCCGATACAGCCGCCATGGGAATAGCCGGTAATACGTTCGAATTAGGCGGTTACATCCGCAACTTAACCGACTCTTTGCTTACCATTAACATGGTACGTTTTTTAAACAATCTGCCGAACGGATGGAGTAGTTCGCTTTGTTTTGATGTGTGCGCTTCGCCTAATGTCGATTCGGTTACCTCGGCCATTGGCCCTTCGGATAGTCTGGCGTTCAAACTTACCGTTTACACGGTAGATTCGGTTGGCGGAACGGCCGATATCGGACTCAAATTCTTTGCCAGCGGCGCCTATGATACCCTGTACCAGCATTTTTCCGTAAACGCCACAGCTACCGGTATCGAAAACAATCGTTCTTTGCTTACACGTGGTTTCCGTTTATTAGGTAATTTTCCCAATCCGTTTAATCCGCAGACAACGATTCGCTACCAATTGGCGCAAACATCTAAGGTGCAAATTGATATTTACACATTGAACGGACAGCACGTAACCACCCTGTTACACACACGCCAAAAGGCGGGTATTCATCGGGTAACTTTTAATGCCTCCGAATTACCGAGTGGCGTTTATTATTATCGTCTAAAAACAAACAAACATCGTGCGTTTGGCAAAATGATTTTGGTAAAATAAAAATCGTCAGGCCTTCTCTGCTTTTATGCGGGAAGGCCTTTTCTTTAAATCAAATTCAAGGAAGCAACCATGAAAAAACGGATAATTTTAATCGCAATGTTCGTGCCGTTTTTACTTTTGGCACAAAATATGAAAAACATGGAATTAAACGATGTTAATGGCAATACCTTTGTATTAAAGGATCATTTGAATCACGATGCAACCATAGTTTCGTTTTGGGCCACTTGGTGCCTGCCCTGTCAAAAAGAGCATCCGGCACTGCAAAAACTCAAAGACGAACTAAAAGATTACGATATTCAAATTATTGCCATTTCAACCGATTCGCCGCGCAGTTTGGCCAAGGTTAAAAAATACGTACGTTCGCATCGAAAATATCACTTTGTTTTTCTGCTCGATCCCGATCGCGAATTTAGCCAACAATTATTAGTTACCGAAATTCCCCATACCTTTGTGTTAGATCGCAATGGGAAAATTATCTTTAATCACACCGGCTACCGCAAAGGAGACGAGCTGGAATTAAAGAAAGTATTATTGGACTATTTTCACAAGCAAAAACAAAAATAAGCGGTTCGGATTATGAAAATTTGGCAAATAGTATTTCTGTTTTCGCTCCTTCTCTCTTCTTTCGCCCGGGGACAGGTAACGTTTAAAAATCAAATGGTGTACACCGACTGGCAACAGTACAACAGACAAATTCTGGAAGATTGGGCCGACCTTACCTATCAACACAATTGGTTTAAAGCGGGTTTGCGTTACGAAATCAATCATCCGCCCGATCCGTTTATTTTTCCACAGGATTCGTTGCTTAAAAATTACGAACTCACCTTCCGTTACGTCCAATTTCGCTATAAAAAAATGAATTTTACGGTGGGCAATTACTACGAAATGTTCGGAAGAGGATTAACGTTGCGAACTTACGAAGACCGTAATTTACGTGTCGATACCAACTTAGACGGTTTGAAATTCAATTATCTGGGACGTAAAGTCAAATTAAAAGCCATTGCCGGACGTATGCGCGACAAATACAACCGTCGCAAAAACTGGCTTTGGGGCGGCGATGTAGAAGTGAAGCCCTTAAAAAACACTCATGTCGGAGCCAGCTTCTTGGCCCAGGATAAGTCCCAGCAAAAATCGCTTTGGGCGGCCCGGCTAAATTACACGCGCGATTTGTGGGATTTTTATTTTGAAACCGTGCGTCCTTCGTGGTATTCCGCCTTTAGTTATTACGCTGCGCTCAATGTGTATCTGGACAAAATAGCCGCCACGTTCGAAGTAAAAGATTACAACCACATGTCCTTTCGCAATTACTATCAAACCGAATACAATGCCGCACCCTCGCTAACCCGCGAGCACGAATTCTCCATGCTTAACCGCCATCCGCACGCCCTAAACCAAAACGATGAACGCGGTTACCAGATCGAACTAACTTACACACCTGTCGATCCAATTCAAATTGTGCTAAACCACAGCCAGACATTCACCCATGCCGGACAACGATTTTTCGAAGAGTTTTACGGAGAATTGGCACATACGGTCAACGAAAATTTGGAATATCATCTGGCGGCTGCCTGGACATTCGATTTTACCACCAATACCGACAACATCACTCCCATTATTGACGGCACGTTGAATTTAAGCGAGGTGGATCAGTTACACCTTAGCTTACAACATCAGCACACCAAAAACCGCAGCGATTTAAGTGAATACGACAACGAATTGGGGCTGATCGAATTCTCGCATTCGCCTTACGTTAGTTTTGCGCTTGTGGGCGAATACACCAATAAATATTTGCTTAACAACGTACACCTAAAACGCCATACATGGTTGTATGGCACCGTATCGGTAACATTATGGAACAACCAGCAGTTTTCCGTTTTATACGGTTCGCGCCGCGAAGGTTTTATTTGTGTAGGCGGTATTTGCCGCTACGAACCGGAATTTCAGGGAATCGAATTCAAATTGACAACCCAGTTTTGATATCGGCAAAGCGTGCACATTGCGCCTTAATATAGGGAAAAACACGAAATGATTGCCCGATTAAAATCCGGTACGACCAAAAACCGTTACCTGGTTAATTTGCGCATCCCCCGTTAACATACGTAATTGGTTCATGGCGGTTCAAAAGGCAAATATGGCCCGTATTTATTTTTGTAATGTTCGTATTTCGTATCGGTGCGGGCTATCATCTGCCCCTAACACCCACCTAAGCGCAAAGCGTTATTTGGGTAAAAATCTCTATTGAATACGCGGGATCATCTGTTTTCGTTTGAAAGCCACGGGTTTACCTTTTAAATTACTTAAATTCGTATGAACTGGTGCAAGTAAAATCGAATTTAAGATCAAAAATCATAAAAAAACAAAACGTACTCGTAAGCAGAATTTTTAAATTCGGAAAACTTCAAAAATGGAAAATTCGGCAAAAGTAAAAATTCTTTTTACCGATTTTGACGGAACGTTGTTCACCCGAAAAAGGGCGATTTCCGAAGAAGACGTACGTATTTTGCAATGGTTGGGCCGCGAAGGTATTGTGCGCGTTATCGCCACAGGCCGCTCTTACTTTTCCATTCGCAAAGTAATTCCCGCAAATTTTCCTGTGGATTACATCATTCTTTCTTCTGGGGCAGGTATTATGGAATGGCCGGGCAAGCAATTGTTAAAAACGCACGTCATTTCGGGGCGAACAAGCGATCGGCTTATCGACCTGTTTCGCAAGCACAAACTTTCCTTTTTCGTCCACAATCCCCTGCCGGACAATCATCACTTTTATTACTTTGGCGCAAAAAATGTCCATGCCGATTTCAATCGACGTTTGGCTCTTTATGCCGATTTCGCACAACCCCTTGCCCTACGCCCTTCCGATCAGCCGAGCAGTCAATTTTTACTTATCAATACCAATCTTTCGCATGTCCGTTCGTTCATTCGGCCGTATGCCTCCCGTTTAAATATCATCAAAGCCACTTCTCCGTTGGACGGAAAATCGTTATGGGTGGAAATTTTTGCGGCTGGTGTTTCCAAGCAACACGCCGGACAATGGTTGTGCCACCGATTAAACATTGCGCAAGCAAATACGTTGGCCATTGGTAATGATTACAATGATGTCGATTTGCTCCGTTGGTGCGCCCGCAGCTACGTAGTACCGGAAGCACCGCAGGAACTGCTAAAGACGTTCACCTGCGTTACAGGAAACGATTCTGTTTTACGGGATTTATTCCCGTTCCGGTAAACCAATAAAGCGCCCAGCGAACCGGGCGTAAAAAATTGCAGGCAAAATTTTGCGTTCGGTTACACACTGGAATTTGCTATTTAAAAAATAAACGGTTAAAATATTACCATTCGATTTAAAAATTCTTTATTCATCGATACAAAAGGGAAACGACAGCAAACCAAAACCCATTGGGGCGTAAAATCGTGTTTTCCACGAAACCCGATATGTTTGTCGGTTTTCAAAACAAACGGAACGGATGAAAGTAAACGAATGACATAGAGGAGAAGTAATCATGGCTCAAGAAAAACGTCCGGCCAACGATGTGGTGCAAATCCGAGAACTTATTTTCGGAGATAAAATTCGCGAATACGATCGCAAGTTTACAGAACTCGAAGAAGCAATCAAAATAATGAAAGACACTTTAACCGCCCATGAAAATCGTTTAATCGACCAACAACAGGAATTGCAAAACACCGCCCAAAACCTGACCGAGCAAATCGACAAAAAATTTAGCGCACTCGGTAAACGTGTGCAAGAATTGCAAACCGAAATTGCCAAAAAATTAGAACAATTAGGTAACGACAAAGCCGACCGTCTGGAAGTGGGCAATTATCTTATTGAAATGGGACTGCGCTTAAAAGGCGAAAATGTCATGGACAAATTATTGGAGCAAAGTGCTGATAATGGCTAAGGCTGAGTTCTCCGATAAGAATAGGCCGCAACACGCTCTGGACGAATTGAAAGCCATTTTACTTTCTGAAGATCGGGAAAAAATTCGGCTTTTGGAACAGGAGCTTAAAGCGTTACGCCTGACACTCGCCGACAAAGAACAACTATTAGATTTACTCGATCCGCTTACCATTGAACTATTGGCACGCAGAATTCGTCAATCGTCCGGAGAAATGGCTTCCGTGTTGGCTCCCGCTGTTGGTCCGGCCATCCGTGAACAAATTTCCCGGGCCAAAGACGATATTGTGGACGCATTATACCCGGTAATCGGTAAGGCAATTCGTAAGGCCGTGGCCGAAGCAATGAAAAATTTAGCCCGCACGGTAAACGAAAAACTGGACCATGCCCTTTCCTTTCGCATGCTCCGCAAACGGATAGAGGCCAAAATTAAAGGTATTTCCGCCGACGAGGTACTCCTTTCGCAAATTTTGCCTTTTACCGTGCACGAAATTTTTTACATCCATAAACAAAGCGGTATTTTACTGGCCCACGCTTCTACCGAACACGGCAGTGGCCCGGATAAAGACATTATCGGCGGCATGCTCACGGCCATCAAAAACTTCGCTCAGGATGCCTTAGGATCATCGGAAGGGCCGCCTCAGGATTTGAATTTAATCGAATACGATGATTTTCGCATTTATCTAGAAAACGGACGTTACGCGTTTTTGGCAGTGGTCATTTCCGGCGTTCCTACCGAACCATTTTACAAGCAAATCAAACATCTGGAATCTTCGTTACACAAAGCCTATGCCACCCATTTGCGCTCCTTTAATGGCTCTACCCAACCGTTTGCGCATGTTGCCGAACAATTGAACCTATTTTTGAAGCGATTTTCTCCGGAACCGGAGGGAAAAACAAAAGCCCCTGTTTGGCTAAAAGTAGCCGTGTTAATTCTTCTTTTTGCATTTTTGGGACTTGCGTTACGCTCCGTTTGGCCAACGGCGGACAAACAACCGCAAACGCCTGTGGCCCGCCATTCCATCGCGTTTAATCGTCAAGAAATTATCCAGCAACTAAGCAAAAAGTTACCGGCATCAATGCATCGCGATTTGGCAAACCTGCATTTTCTGTTTAACGAACACACCCTTTTTGTGCAGGGAACCGTCTCTTCAATGGCGGCCCGACTCCTTATTACCGGTACCCTAGCCCGCATTTCCGAATTCCCGGTTGTGGTAGATGCGCTAACCGTTTCGCATGCGGTTCGGCAAGCCATTGACAAAATAAACAAAAGCGCCATATTTTTTGCCAAGGGGAAAAGCGATTTGAGCCCGCAAGCCAAAGCCAAGCTGGATACGTTATTGCCTTATTTTTCCTTATTGGAAAATAGAAAAATCAAAATAACGGGTTACAGCGACAGCCTGGGTTCCGAAACGCTTAATTTGCAAATTTCCGCGCGCAGAGCCGAAAACGTAAAGCGCTATCTGGTCATGCACGGATTCGAGCCCGCCCAACTTGTTACCGAGGCCAAAGGAAGCGACGAACCACTGGCCCCGAATGCAACGGAACAAGGCAGAGCGCGGAATCGACGTGTTTCCTTTAAAGTAACGGAAAGCCATAATCATGAGCAATATCGTAGCGATTAAAAAGAAAATATGTTTGTTGGGTCTTTTCAGCGTGGGTAAAACCAGTTTGGTACGTCGCTTTGTTTACGATGTATTCGACGATTTGTACCTTTCGACATTGGGCGTTAAAGTAATGCAAAAGCACATGCCAGCCACGGAAAAAGAAGACGGTACGCTAAAGCAATATCAATTTATGATTTGGGACATCGAGGGACAGGAAAAATTTAACGATTACCTTGAAAACTATTTTCAAGGGAGCGCAGGCGCCGTTTTAGTCGCCGATTTGACTCGTAAAGATTCATGGGACGTTTTACCGAAATTGATGGGGCAGTTCGCCAAAATAAATCCGGAGGCTCGTTTTGTTCTGGCGGCAAACAAAGCGGATTTGTTAGGAGAGAGACACAGGCACTTTTCCGAAATCGCCGCTTTTGCCAAGGAATTTCGAATTCCGCATTTTTTAACCAGTGCAAAAACCGGCCTGAATGTGGAACAGGTATTTCTGGAATTAGCCCGACTGATTTGAATGTGATATTTCCTTAAACAAAAAACGTTCGCAATACGCTTCTTTTTAGCGAACGCAAACAAAAAATCGGAAAGTTGCATGGATAAAACAACGATAAACAAATTAATCGAACATCTTCAAATAGGCTACGCCTGTTTAACTGTCGATCGGGAAATTCTGTATTTTAATTCGTTGTTTTCGGAAATAGCCCTTTTCGGCGGGGTACGTTTGGAAGACCGAATTCCGGAAATGGCCGGACTCGAACACATATTTTCCGAAATCGCCGCTGGCAAACGAAAAAGCTTTACCCTAAAATACGTTCAACGGGAGCGGAGCGGCAAAATCGCTTACTATCATTTATCGCTGTTGGCCGCAGAAACGCCGGAATGCCCTGTTTTATTTTTAAGTCAGAATGCCAGCGAACAAGCCGAAAACCAACAAAAAATTTTGCAACAAAGCAACGAAATTCGGTTGTTGCAGCAAATAGCCGCGCAACGCAAACACTTTCTTTCGTCCAGTATTCTGGGCAATTCTCCGCCCATTCGTAACCTACGTTCCCTTGTGGAAAAAATCGCCAGGGTAGCCTCTTCCACGGTTTTACTTCTCGGCGAAAGCGGAACCGGTAAAAATTTGGTAGCCAATGTCATTCATTACAATTCGCCCAAGGCACGCCATCCTTTTGTAGAAATCAATTGTGCTGCCATCCCCGAATCGTTATTGGAAGCCGAGCTTTTTGGCTACGAAAAAGGGGCTTTTACCACTGCGGTTCAGGCCAAACAAGGCCTATTGGAAGAAGCTCACCAAGGAACTTTGTTTTTGGACGAAATAGCCGAGCTACCGCTCAAATTACAGGCCAAACTGCTTTCGGTATTGGAGGCCAAAACCTTTCGCCGTTTGGGTAGTAATAAATCGCGCGAGGTCGACTTCCGTTTGATTGCCGCAACCAATCGTAATTTGGCAGACTTGGTACGTCGCGGCGAATTTCGGGAAGATCTGTTTTACCGCCTAAACGTAATTAATTTGCACTTACCTCCTTTACGAAAAATGGGAAACGACATCCTGATTATAGCCGACCACTTCCGGCAGGTTTTTAATATGGAATTTAAAAAGGATATCCGCGGTTTTACGCCTCAGGCGCACAAAAAACTACTTGCTTACCATTGGCCGGGCAATGTGCGCGAATTAAGTAATTGTATTGAGCGGGCAATGATTTTTACAGACGGCCCCATGATTGAAGCCAAAGACCTGCTCTTGCAATCTTTGGAAAGGGAAAGCTCGCCCCTGCAATGGCAAATTCCGGACGAGGGCTTGAACTTGGATCAGGTGGAAATGCAATTAATTCGTTCCGCTTTACAAAAAGCCGATGGTAACAAAGCCGAAGCCGCTCGCCTGCTCGGACTTAGTAGAGACACACTCCGCTACCGCATGGAAAAATACCGACTGACATTTTGATTGTTTCCTTTTTTTATCCTTTCTCGCGAACCAATCGCAGTTCCTAATGCTTTTTAAAATAAGTTTGGCACGAAATATGTGTATGCATGTGTTTGCACTCCGTTTTTGCCCGAAGTGCACAGATAATTTTTCGTAAATTCGAATTCGCTCCGAAAGGTACGTAAAATGGAAGTTTTGTGCCCGCATTGCCAAACCAAACAAGTCATAACGCCTCATTCTTTGTTAGGCAAATGTTTTGTTTGCGCATATTGCAAACGCATCGTCCGCTGGCAACCCGACCCCAAAAGACCGGCCGCGCGTTCCGGATCGGCCCAAGCAAGTGAAAACAGCGGGGCAAATGCCACAGAGAACGGGGCAAATGCCCCGCAAATTTCTTAAAAATACTCCGATCCTATTCTTCCGAGCAAATTATTTTTTAACATCCTATTGAATTTATTGAAATTACAAAAACGTTCGCAAACTTGGCATGCCATTTGATTCCCATAGAACGACTTTACTCAATTTAAATTAACTCAACCTTTAGGGAGGTACTATGCAAAAATTTTTAACGCTTATGGCGATCGCACTCTTTATGTTTGTCTCGCTAACCATGGCCGAGGACACCGCAGGGAAATTCGGACTTGGTTTAAAGGCGGGCGGCATTACCTATCGCGGGGATATTTCCAATCCCGAAACATACGGCTACTACGATTTTAATGCCCAATATTGGTTTACGAGCAAGGTAGGTTTGGCCTTCAATTACGGCAAAGGCCAATTGTCTGCGGCAGATGCCACCGATTATTTTAAAACCAATATTTGGAACTACACCTTTTTGGTAAAATTCAAACCCTTCCCCTCATGTAAGTTCAATCCGTACTTGGCACTGGGATACGAATTGTTTGACATTCATCCGAAAGGTCGCAACGGTTGGGGATTGCCCAATTACAACAAGGGGAAATACGATAAAATCAACGGCGGCATTCCCTTTGGCATCGGTTTTTCGTACTTTTTAAACGAAAACTTTTCGCTCGATGCCGAAATGTTGGCCCATCTTTCGAACACAGATTATATGGACGACTTAAGCCAAGGTAGCCGAAAAGACAGCTACATGACCGCAGCAGTGGGCTTTTCATTTTACTTTGGTAAGGCAAAAGACACCGACGGAGACGGCATTCCCGATAAAATAGACAAAGATCCTTTGCATGCCGAAGATTTTGATCATTTCCAAGATGCCGACGGCGTTCCTGATCCCGATAACGACCATGACGGTATTTTGGATATTAACGACAAAGCACCAAACCAACCGGAAGATAAAGACGGCTTTCAGGATGCAGACGGTGTTCCCGATCCGGACAATGATCACGATGGCATTCCGGATGTTAAGGACAAAGCACCCAACCAGCCGGAAGATAAAGACGGCTTTGAAGACACCGATGGTGTTCCTGATCCCGACAACGACCACGATGGTATTCCGGATGTAAAAGATAAATGTCCCAATCAGCCGGAGACGGTGAACGGATACGAAGACAACGACGGTTGCCCGGATAAAAAACCGGAAATCGCCGTGGAAAAAGGCAAAGCCATTGTTTTGCAAGGAATCTATTTTGCCACCGGCAGCGCCAAATTGACCCCGAATTCTCAACAAACTTTGGACAAAGTAGTGCGCACATTAAAAGAAAATCCGCAAATCGAAATTGAAATTCGCGGCTACACCGATAATACCGGCAGCTATCAGGCCAATGTACGGCTTTCGCAAAAACGAGCCGAAGCGGTAAAAGCCTATTTGGTTGCGCACGGTATCAAGGCCAATCGCCTTACAACTAAAGGATTCGGCCCGCAAAACCCCATTGCTGATAACAGCACGCGCGAAGGAAGGGCAAAAAACCGTAGAATTGAATTTTATCGCATCAAATAACCGTCACAAGCAAAAGGGAGTCGGGCTTTATTTTTCCGGCCCGACTCTTTGAAAAAAATTAATTTGGAGGAGATATTACAGTGGAAAATCTGCAATTATATTACGAAAAAGGAATCGATTTTTTACTTAAAGTAATCCCCGATTTGCTTTGGGCCATTGTTGCCTTAATCGTGGGATTATGGATAATTAAGATTTTGATTAAAGGCCTCGAAAAGGCTATGGAAAAATCAAATATCGAAGTTTCCCTTCGAAAATTTTTACGCAGTATATTCGCTATTACCTTAAAAATTCTACTTTTAATTAGTGTAGCATCCATGTTGGGCATTGCCACAACCTCATTTGTTGCGATTGTCGGTGCCGCTGGTTTAGCCGTCGGTTTGGCATTGCAAGGGAGCTTGGCCAACTTTGCCGGCGGCGTTTTAATTTTGCTTTTCAAGCCGTTTAAAGTGGGAGATGTCATCGAAGGTCAGGGCCATGTGGGCAAGGTAGACGAAATTCAGGTATTCAATACGATTCTCAAAACACCGGACAACAAGACCATCATTATTCCCAACGGCGCGCTTTCAAACGGTAGCATTACCAACTACTCAACCGAGAACCTGCGACGTGTGGATATGGTTTTCGGTATTGGTTACGACGACGATATCGTAAAAGCCAAACAGTTACTCTTCGAAATTTTAAAAAGCGATGCACGCATACTCAAAGAACCGGCTCCGCAAGTTTTGTTGAGTGAACTGGCCGATAGTTCGGTGAATTTTTCCGTTAGGGCTTGGGTAAATTCTGCTGATTATTGGAATGTCTATTTTGATATGCACGAAAAAGTAAAATTGGTATTCGATAAAAACAACATTTCCATTCCCTATCCGCAACACGACGTGCATTTGTTTAACGAAACAAATTAATAGCCGAATCCGGTTTTGCCAGAAAGATGGCTTAAATAAAATTCGAAGAACATTTTTCACTAAAAAAAGCATGTTTTTCGCTCGAGTCGGCAATGGAAAATATCTATTGCCGGCTTCAACTTTTTTGTAAATCATGAAAAACAGGAAACGATCATGTTAAAAACCAAAGAGATAATCGAAATCAAAAAAGGCGTTTTTTGGCTGGGGGTTTACCGTCAGGAGCAGTTGGAACTGAATATCTATCTTCGCACATTTGAAAAAGACGGTATTAAAATACATTTACTTATCGATCCTGGCCCTCCTGTTGTTTTTGATGCATTGTACAAATCCTTAGAAGAAAAAACAGAAAGCGTCCAAGATATTCAATTCGTTTTCCTGAATCATCAGGATCCGGATGTGTGCTTTAACACGCTATATTTGTCAAAATTGAACCCTAATCTAAAGGTCATTTCCACGGAGGACACTTGGCGTCTTGTCAATTTTTTGGGCTTGGATTCCAATAGATTTCTGTCGATCGACAAGTTCAAAAGTTTAAACGGGCGGCTGTCAACCGGCCACAAAATTCGGTTTGTGCCCACACCGTTTTGTCATTTTCGCGGTTCGGCAATGTTGTACGACGAGGAATCGAGAGTTTTGTTTTCGGGCGATCTGTTCGGAGGCCTGACATACTCCGCCGGACTTTATGCAACCCCGAACAACTGGCAAGGCATCGAGCTGTTCCATCAAATTTATATGCCCAGTCAAAGTGCAATTCAGGCCGCTATTAATGCCATTCGCAATCTTTCCCCGGCGCCCGAAATCATCGCTCCGCAACATGGAGCTTTAATTAAAGGCAACTTGATAAACGAATTCATGGAAAAATTGTACGATTTACCGGTGGGTCCCGATTTGTTATCCGTACGCGAAGAAGAAAAGAAATTTTACATTGAAGCCATTAATGAGATTGTTTTAACTGTTCGGCAAAAGACGGGAAACGAAGTTGTGGAAAAAGCTTTTGCTAAAGTGAATTCGGACCCCACATTTCCCAATTTGTTCGAATTGGATGATCAGGGAAACGTTTGGAATATTAAAATCGATCCGGGCAAATCGTTTCGATTGTTATTCGAAAACATGATTTCGAATCAGCCGCCTCAAACCGTGAGCATTATCAAAAATGCGGTGTTAAAAGCCTCCGTGGAATGGCATTTGCCTTTGTACTTTGCTTCGGATAACGAAGACGAACAGGAAATCGACGAGGATACTTTGGAAGTTATTCTGCCTTAATTTTTAGCGTCGCGATTGACGGTTATGCCTTCCATCTATTCCGCAAGCAACCGACCGCTCACAACCCTCCTTTTTTACTTCCCGTTTTTTAACTGACCCTACTCAGCTTTTTTTTGCGCTCAATTGTCCGCAAACCTTCTGCACTGAAAGATCAAACGCAAAAGGTTGTCATACATTCCCTATGTTCAAATAAAAGAAAAACCCCGAAGCATCCGGCTCCGGGGTTTCTCGTTGTTGGGCAGGGTATGTCGTTTATTTGATGAACATTACAGCTTTTGTTTGCGTAACATTCTGCGTTTTCAGTTGATAGAAGTACAAACCGCTGGCTACCTGACGTCCGGCATTATCTTTACCGTTCCAGGTAAACTTTTTAATGCCCTGAGTTAACACGCCGTTGTACAAAGTGCGTACTTTTTGTCCCAGCACGTTGTAAATAATCAGTTGTGCGGGCCCGGTTTGCGCCATTTGCACTTTAATAGTCGTGCTCGGGTTAAACGGATTCGGATAGGCATTGAACAGTTGATCCGTTTTGACGACCAGATTGTCTTTCGGTTGAGGAATGCCGGTTATTTCGACCGTTGTCTGAGCTTCCAAATTCTTCACTTCTACCGTAGATTCTGTATCGCCGTCTTTGGTGGTTACGAGGATAACATAGGTTCCGTCCGATTCAACCGGCAGATCAAAGCTACCGTCTTCTTTGATGTAGGAATAACCTGTCCATTCATCGGTTCCGGCCGGTTTGGCATACACAATGCCACCGACAAAATCGGATTGTTCGCTTAGGCTGGCTTTGTCCTGACCTTGATTTTTAACCCAACCTTTGATTTTGGCTAACAAAATACGGGTCGGTTTCTTTTCCTGCAGGACAAAGTTCAATCCGGTCACATCGTTGTCACCGATAACAATCGGCTCGGCATCTTTCCATGTATGAGCATTGTTGTAAAATTCCGGCAGATAGTCATAGCCGCCCCAGGCTTGCAAATAAACCTTAGCGCCCTTGGGGAAAACAGGATCAAAGGCATAGTGACCGGTAGAATCTACCTGAACCGTAATCACACCCACATTGGCTGCGGTCGTATAAGCGGTAACGGATCCCATAGGAATGGGTTCGCCTTTTTCATTTAGGAGCATACCGGAAATACTGTGACCGTTTTCGGTATCCAACGTATCCAGAGCAAAGTCGATATTTTGCACATCTTCGTTAGCATGATAGATAATCGGATCGGCTGTTTGCAAAGTTGGTTTGTTGTTGTAGAATTGTGCCAAGAAGGTCGAATCTTTCCAAGCAAAACCGACCAGAGAATCTTCCTGTAACATAGTAAAGCCTTCAACTTTATAGTGGCCATCTGCATCGGTAGTGGCTTGCCAGGTTTGCCATAAATTGCTAAGGAAGTTGTAGCTGACAAACACCACATTGGCACCTTCGAGCGGTAATCCGCTTTGACGACTGGTAACCGTACCGCTGATGCTAAACGGAGCAACCTGCGGATCGGGCAAATTAAAATCGATGCCTGTAACTTCGCCGTGTACATCAATTTGCGTAGCTTCTTTCGGCGTAAATACGCTGTCGTAGAACATCATGTAGCGATAGTTGTCAAAATAGGCAACGCAACGCAATACGTATTTACCCGGCGCCAGTTCCATGGAATAATCACCGGTTAAGGAATCCGGAATTGCCATATAAGGACGACTGGGCTGCAATGGATGAGCGTAAATGCGCACCATATCGTATTTGCCAGCATTGGTTACATGGCCGGAAAGGATTTGCAATTCTTTCATTTCAAATGTAGTCAAGGTAGTGTCGCTATTTACTTCGAATGCATCCCAATAATTCAAGTACCCTACTTCTTTATTGGCGGGAATGTAAACAACGTATTTTCCGGCCAACATGTGAACGGTAAAATTACCCAGGGAATCGGTTTCCGCAGAATAGGATGCCCAGCGTAACATTACTTTCGGAACATGAAAGTAAAATTCGTATTGACGAAAATCATTCAAATCCACACTGTCTGGAATTTTAAGAAAATAAACATCTGTTTGCACGCCTGCATTGTGGAACTGCACAGAGCCGTTTACGCTTAACAGATTTTCCTGATATTGCAAATTAATGTTATGAATTACCGGAACCTCTTTAACTTCCACTTCATCGTAAAACGGTTTGTAGGTAAATGTGTCCGGACTGGTAATTACATAGGTGTTATTCTTTAAAACGGTAAATTGGTAGTTACCATGATCGTCCGTCATTTTGATCATGCGGAAAGCCGACGTATCGGTTTTCAGAGTGATCATTAGCATGTAATTGGAAACCGGTGTGGAATCGGGGCCTGCCGTTACCTGACCGGTAATCAGTGTCGAAAACCCCATGGTTTGCGATTGACCGGTCGTGAATGCCATAAAAACAAGCATCAGGCTGGCCATCAGAACAAATAGTGTAGAGTGCTTTTTCATAAACACCTCCTTTATTGTTGGTTAACTTTATTCATTCGCTTTTAATTACTACAATTACCGTGCCAATTAATCAATGTTTTTCCACACATAAAATCGGAAAGGATAATTTTTTTATTAATAATATGTTAGCAAAGTAAAAAAGGGGAGCAAAAATATCGAATTTATCTAATATGAAATTTTTTACTATGTAAAAATTGCGTACTACGTAAAAATTACATAGTCATCGCGCATTACCACCGTTTGGAAATGCCTACCGAAAGCGCATTAGTAGTCGGATTATTTTGCAAAGAAATTTGCCATTCTTTTTGCAAATCAAAAAAAACATACAAATCCCAAACCACAAAAGCGCCTATCAGTAAATTCCGGATTTTGTACATTCGGTTGTACTCATCGTATAGGCGGTCAAAATCTGCGCCTTGCTGGGCCTTCATATAAGCATCTCTTTTATCGACCGTTTGTATGGCCGCATAGGCAATGCTCCCCAGTAACCCCAGGGATACGCCCGTAATACGTACCCCCTTCCCGCTAAATTTTTGCTGCAGATGACCGCTTCCGGGTAGCACTACGGAAAGCACGGCACTGGAAAAGGGCAACGGTTGGTACATTATACGCATGGTCTCTCCGGATTGCCCAGGTACGGTTGTGCCCGGAACGACCGGTTGGTGATGTTTAATTTGATTTTTAACGTGGTTAAAAAACTCGATAATTTTAGGTGAGGTATCCTGCGGGTTTAGGGCAAATTCCGGATCGCATTTTATGATTTGTTTAATAATTGCTTTGGCCTCTGCGGTATCGGCCAAAGCATAGGCCGCATTAAGCATGTATTTATAAATACTTAAACTGTCTTCTTTAGTCACGTAAGGATCGGATAATAAGAACTTTCCTTTTTCGATTACTTTTTTGTATTGAAACGATCGGAAATCTTTATCCAAATTTTTTATCTGTTCTTTTATGTGCTGTTGGGCAAACACTTGAGTAGTTAAAGCTAAAAATAAAAACCAGATCAATGCGCGCATGGAAAATCCTTATTTTTAATCCCGCATTACATTAAAGCCTTGCTTTATTTGGTATCGTAAATTACAAAAAAGAACAATTGAATGAAACAGATCGGCGGAAAATTTCACCTTACGTAAAAAAGCGCTTACATCTTCCGAAAAATTTTTCTATTAAGCTATTAAAAAACGGACTGTTTTGTATAAAGACAGATGCGTTACCTTTTTTTTCGCTCTTCCTTTAAAGCAATTATTTTTTGAATTTTACTTTTACCGCTAAAATCGAGCGTATCGTGCCAGGTGACGTAAAAATCGTTTTTAACTTCGATATAATGTTTGCCGCGCGTGACATAAATGGGGCGTTGCAGGGGCGTTTCGCCGATATATTTGCCGTCGATGTACACCTTGCCCCAAGGCAAAACCTGCAAATCGAGTCGGGAAAAAATGGAATCCAGATTAAAACTAAGTGTGTAATCCCTTTGGGCCGGAATGGTGATGCTGTCCGTATACGAGGGGTACAACGGATTTTGTAAGCCGATGATATATTTCCCGGGTTTTAATTTTAAGGGTCGTATCATCGGGGTGGAATCCACAAGCTGATAATTTAAATAGATTTTACACCACGGATAAGTTTGAATTTTGACGTTTACGTATCTTTCAAAAGGAATGTTGTTAACCGATGGTGGTCTGATATCATTATGCAGCAATTTCCTTTCGTGCTTTTGTACGCCGTTCGCGCTTGCTAAGGCGCTATCTTGCTGTTGCTGGTTTGGCGGGCCGGTCTGTTGCAGGCTATCTCGATTATTAACGATTTGCAAGGTATCGGCCACAATGGGTTGCGGCTTTTTTTCCATGTTTTTGGAAAATTGCCAGCCTAAAATTATTAGTAAAATAAATACTGCAGCCCCGGCCAAGTAAAAGGCAATTCCCGGAACTTTTTTATCGGCAGACGGAGAAAATTCCTCTATCGTAGGTTGAGCAACATGATGTTTTTTAAATATTTCGAGCAACTCAGAGGCAGAACGATAACGATTCTGCGGTTCTTTTTCCAGCATTTTACCGACCATGGTGCAAAACCAATCCGGCAAATCCGGTCGAAGCGTTTTCAGATTTTCGACGGGTTTGCTTAAAATTTGCGAGAATATTTCACCGATGCGCGGAGCCGTAAAGGGATGCTTTCCCGCAGCCATCCGATAAAAAATGATGCCCATGGCAAACACATCGCTGGCAGGTGTAACCGGTAGGTTATTGATCTGTTCCGGAGACATGTAAAGTGGTGTACCCAAAAGCGAGCCTTCGGTAGTTACATGGTGCAACGATTCGTGAAAGGCGATGCCGAAATCTGTTAATTTTATTTTTTGCTCTTTGGATACCAGAATATTTTCCGGCTTCAAATCACGGTGGATGTAGCCATGTTTGTGCAACACGGCCACGGCCTTGGTAATTTTGTAGGCAAATTCAATAATATCGCGGGATGTTAATGTGTGGCTATCGAGGTATTCTTTTAAATTGGAGCCTTCCACATATTCCATGGAAATAAAATAGCGACCGTCTTCTTCGCCGAAATCGTAAATGGCCACGATGTGCTTGTCATTTAAATCGGCCACTACTTTTGCTTCTCTTTCGAAGCGTTCCAAAAGGGTGGCGTCGGCGCTTTTAAAAATTTTCAGGAATGTTTTGCGGCCTAATTTTTTGTGTCTGGCCAAACAAATTAAGGTAGGCCCGTGTTCGGCAATCACTTGCAGAATTTCGTAATTTCCGATGGATTTCATCATCACAACCCGAGTTCTTTAGCTTTTAACTGCAAAGCGCGCAGAGAAATATTCAGGCTTTTGGCCGTTCTGGTTTTATTGCCTTTAAATCGCTCCAACCGTTTCCGAATAATGTAATTTTTAATTTCTTCCAGCGAGGCTTCATCTTCCAAATTCGAAGGCAACAATCGAGCTAACGGCTGCATATCCGAATCGTCGAACTGAATGTCTTCGGCCTCTATGGTAGAATCGGCGGCTAAGATACTTGCTCGTTTAATAATGTTTTCCAACTGGCGTACATTGCCCGGCCAGTGGTAATCTGTCAGTTTTTTCAGGGCCTGATTACTAATGCGCAAATTGGGGTCGATACGGCGTAAAAAATGTTCCACCAGCAAAGGAATATCGGATTTGCGCTCGCGTAAAGGCGGCACGTTAATACGCACCACGTTTAAACGATAATAAAGATCTTCGCGGAATTTACCTTCCTTAATCAATTGATTTAAATCCTGATTTGTGGCCGCCAAAATACGCACATCGGCTTTGCGAATGATATTTTCGCCTAGCCGTTTAAATTCTCTGTTCTGTAAAACGCGCAGCAATTTGGCTTGCAATTCATAGGGCAAGTCGGCAATTTCGTCCAAAAACAGCGTTCCGCCGTTGGCCGCTTCGAACAAACCGATGCGATCGGAGGTGGCCCCGGTAAATGCCCCCCTTTTGTAGCCGAACAATTCACTCTCTAAAATGGTGCCCGGAATATTACCGACATATTGGGCGATAAACGGTTTGTTTTTACGGTCGCTCAAATCGTGAATTGCCCGCGCTACCAATTCTTTACCCGTACCGTTTTCTCCCGTAATTAAAACCGAAGCATCTGAGCGGGCGACTTTACTTACCAAATTGTACAAACGTTTCATCACGGGCGATTCGCCTACCATGGTCGAAATGCGCAGGTCGCGATCTAATTGGTTGCGTAGAACCACATTTTCGCTTTCGAATTTTTGCTTGGCCAGTATTTGTTCCAAAGCCAATGAGGCAATGGCCGAAAAAAAGGAAAGAAATTGGCGCGCAGCTTCATTAAAATTCTGACGGTTTTTGCGACTATCAAAATAAAGAATACCGTAAACTTGATCTTTAATAATAAGCGGAAAGGCTAAAATGGAATGAATTTGGTTTAATATCACACTGCGGGTGTGAGCGTAATGTTCATCGCTTAACGTATCGAACGACAAGACCGCCTGTTTGCTGGTGAGTACTTGCCGAAAAACCGTCTGCGAAAACTGAATATCGCCGGAAGACTGTTCGCTACGCGAAATAATGCTTTTGGGGATAAAGGTATCGTTTTCTTTGTCGTAAAAAATAAACGCCCCCACTTCGGCGCCCGTTTCTTCGATAAGCTGGTTTAAAATTAAATCCAGCACGTTTTTCTCGTCGCTTAACGCGGAAAGCTGCCGCGTAAGGCGATAAATGGAATCCAGATGTTTTTCCGTTAGCTTATCGTATTTTTCCGAAGATGCATGTACGTTTTTATTCATAATAAAAGCTAATGTAATAGGATTGACAAACATTACCTAATCGGTCTTGTACCTGTAACGACCAGCTATATTGCCCCCTGCTCAAATTTTTTACGACAAATTGATTTTGGTTTCCCGGAATATCTCGATAATACAATTGTTTAAACGTCGGATATTGGTACATTTGAATATTGAATACATAATCATAGGGTAATTCAGGATTAACCCATTTAAACACTACGCTATCGCGCACGGTTTCACCCTCCGCAGGACTTACTAATTGCAACTCTGTCTCAATAACCCTGCGAATGGAATAAAAGCCGGTGGTTATGGAATCGCCGTTTAAATTTTGCACGACCAAATAAAAATTTAGTTCCGGTAATTGGGCATTGGTGACATTATCCGAAATTTGCGATACGGCAAAATCGGAAGAAAAATAACGATTGTCATTGGCATCACGTAACAATTCCAAAGCAAAATGGTAGTCATCATTTTTCAAAACCACTTTGCTCACATCCATTGGGCCGTCCGAATCCCGAATGGTGGCATTAAAACTTAAATTGGTCGTGGAATTGGATTGTTCGAAATTGGTATAGGTAGAAATAAATTTCTCCTGTTCAACCTGAGGTTTTGCGTTCAGATAAATGGTGTATTTGTGGGTCGGAATCGCGGTCAATACAAAACTGCGGTTAAAATAAGCTTCCGCATCGGTTAATACCACCAATGAATCCACGGGCGGATGTTCAAATTCGACAAAACCTTGCGCATTGGTGGTAAAAAACAAATTCAAATTTTGAATCATGATATTAATATTGGCAACGGGTTTAAACGGCGGAAACAGATGGCGCACATAAATGCGGGATGTAACAAGCTGTTGTTGACTTTCGCTATAATTCGAGGCCTTGGGATCAAAAGGATTTTGTCTGGGGGCATCGCAAGAAACGATTAGCATTAACAACCCTATCGTTAAAGCGCTAAACAGAAAAATTTGGCGTTTAATCATTCTTATCACTCTTTTGTTTAAAAACATGCCGACTAACGGAAGTTACTAAAAAAAATAATCGGTTAAAAAAGAAAATAAATGATACTAATCAAAAAAACTGTTGCTTCGGCAAAGGTTCGTTTTTACGAATTTCTGTTTTTCCTAAAAGGCTTTCTATTTATCTTCGAATAATTTCAATATGCCGTTTTGCAGGTATGCCTTTGTGCGCCAATAGCGATAATTACGGCTTTTGTGCAGCAAACGTTGGCGTTCCTTTTTGTTTAACAAACGGCTACCTGGCAAAACAGGTTGTGTGGGTAGGGTGATAGGGTTGGCCACGGAATCGGCGATATTCTGGCGAATGCCTAGCCCAACCGCTTTGGCATTCAAATGGCAGCTTTCGCAGCTCCGGCCCTTTTTACCAATGGTATGGGGGACAAAAGCATCCCAATTCCAACCAATTTTTCCGTCCTTGCGCATGGGCTTTTGCGAATCGAGCCACACTCGATCCAGAGAATCCGCATAGGTTAAAAAATACTGATAAAGCGGTCGCACAATGCTCACTTTGCCAAGAGGATCGATTCCAAGCACCGGATTTTCCCAGCGGCGGAATGTCCAGGCCACGTACCAAATGCCTTTCATGATTTTGCCGGAAAGCTTATTGCGCGAAAAGGCAAACGTGCGTTTGGATTCCGGCAGACGCAACTGTTCCTTAAGCAAACGGGTCACTTCTCCGTCGCCCTGCCAAAGATAATCCGCCCACATTTCGTAATGCTTGCTTTCATCCAAAAACAAATGCAAACCGTAATCCTGATAGGCCCATTGCGCATGGCAGGCCGAGCATCGCAAACGCGCATGGTATGATTTGTGAGCAACTATTTGCTGTGAAAACGCCGGTGCCCTTGCATGCGTACGTGTTGCCCGTAAGTTAAAGCCCCCGTGGCAATCACTACAGCGCACATCTGCTTGCTGGCCTTCAAACCGTTGCACCACACGGTGTCCTTTGTGTTCGGTATGACAATCCGTACAATGCAAACCGGCCCGCAAATGCACATCCGGCCGCAATCGATGTTGGTAAGCGCCAAACTGGGGACGGCTACCGAAAGGCGTTTGATATTGTTTGTGATAATCGTGTTCAAAATAGCCGTAATAATCCGCGCCCGTACGGTTCCCGCTGTGGCAGGCTAAACAAACGGCATCGGCAGGCAATTTTACGAACCGGTGACCGTTGAGAGGCTTTCCCGTTTGTTGATCGAGCGGAACGTGGCAGGCCGCGCATCCCGCAGCGTGCTTGCGCCCTTTGGCCGCAGCATGCCGATCCGAAGCAAAATGGCATCCCAAACATTTACTTGCCAACAAATGATCGGCCAAACCGGAAATGACGGGTTGTTCGACTTTGCTTATTTTGCTCAATTCATGCCAGGCATCCGGCGCGGTTTGCAAAAGGTGCGCTGTTTTTGCAAACAAAAAACGTGTTTGGTCGATGATCCCCGCACTGCTGTAATGCAACGAATTTTTAAAGTCGTCCATTTCCTTTTGATGGCAACGCTGACATTTTTCCGCCCACCAGCGCTCTTGGGATGGGTTGGCTATTACCGCAGGATGATTGTTTAACTTCGGATTTCGGGGTGCATTGACGGACAGATGGCAATCCTGACAACGAAGTCCGCAGGAAGAATGCATGGTGGTATGGCAGACCTGGCATCCCGAATCATGGGCAGGCAAAGGCCGGAGGCCGAACAGTAAAAAAAGCGTCAGGCCGCTTATCAATATCTTTTTCATGGCCTGCTCCTTATCATTTTGTTGCAGGGCAACAGTCGTTCGCTTTTAAAGCGCAAAAGGCTACGCGAAAAATTCCGGTACACGGCATCATCGGGCCTTTCATGGCAGGTTAAACAAAAGGAAACACGCACAATGCGCTTAATTTCGTTTTGATTAAACGGGCGTGCCGTAATACGGGACATGTTTTGCAGCGCCTTCCCTTGCAGGGTTACCATTTGTTCGGGCGGAACATTTCCCAAACCGCTTTTTTGCGCGTCGTACAAAGGAAGCGTTTTTAATTTACCTTTCTGCACGTACAACACTCCGTTACCCAAACCCAGCCGCTTTGCCGAAAGATGGCAGGCTTCGCAAGAAGGGGGTTGGCTTCTTGTAGAATGCGGGTCGAACGGCGCCATGGTCAAATAGCGTGCCTGCCGATTCACCTTGCCGGTTTCGTCGATCACCGTCACATACACCTGACATCCCGGAGCAAAAGGCATAATGCGCTGACGAGCATCCACCCCCAGTGTCGGCTCTTCAAAACGCAAATAGGATCGGCCTTCGCTCCAGTGGCCTTTGGTTTTTTCCATGGAAATTTTGTCCAATTGCTTTTGACGCAGATCGTAAACATCATGACAGCCGTAGCATTGGGGCGTATAGGCCGAGTGACATGCCTGACAGGCCAAGCGATCGTGACCTTCAAGATTACATGCCCGAATACGATTGTTTTGTTTGATTGTAAGAATTTTCCCGTCGGTTTTGCGCACAAGGACAATGCGGCCGTGCTGTTTAAAAACATTACTTAAAAAAATATGATCGGTTACCCGGGCCAACAGCGAATCTTGCGGCATTTTCAGAGCCGGATTGCTTTTAATAACCTTCCATACTGAATTTTGAGGTGCTGGTTTGGCTAAATGCGCCTGATGACACGTTTGGCAGCGTATGTGCACTTGCTCTTCCAAATGCGCATGGCGTTTTCCGTCGCCCATTACATCTTCTGCAGGATGGCAATCGATGCACACCAATCCCTTTTCATAGTGCACGTCGGGTAAAATGTGGTAGTAATACCGGTTTCCGGAAAGCGTTTGCTGCGAAAACGCACCTTGCTTAAACGGCGTGCCGTAGCCTTCGGATTCGAACTTGCCCTGGTAGGTCAATCCCGTACGATCGGAACGATTGTGGCATTTTGTACACACGGCAATCGACATTTGCACGGTTAGGGTGGGATGGAGCGATGAATCGTTCTTGCTCAAATGGCAATCGTTGCAACCGCCGCCGCGTAATCCGAATTCTCCGGGCAAATCGTCTGTGGGTTTGTTGATATGACATCCGGCGCACATTTTTCGGATATGCGAAGTAGCCAACGATGTATCGGGCACATTTTGAGAAATGCGGATTGTGGTATCGTTCGGTGTTGCTTTTTCCTGCCACTGATACATTGTAGAGGCCACAAGCCCGCTGTTGGTGGTCATAATCGATTTGCGCACATGACCGGCCCACTGTGCATGGCAATCGGATTGGCCGCAGGTTTTGTGCACCCAATGCAAATCCGACGGATTTTTAACCATTCCGCGGTGAGCGATGCTCTTTTCGGTAGCATACGGATTGCCCAAATGGCATTTGGCACACCCCAAAACATTATTGGGATGCGCCTTACTCATATCACGGACATCTGAATGGCAAGTTAAACAACCGTCGGCTAATGCTTTTTGTCGGTTTTGCGGTGCCCGATCCAGAATCGCCAGAATGACAAGCAGGCTTAAAACCACGCTGGCTAAAATAAGAGGCCAATTGTACTTGATCAAACGATTAATTGCCATCCGGCTCCTCGGAAAAATGTGGCGATTATCGTTTCGATGATGTAAAACAACAGCATGCCTCCGAGCGCTTTTAGAATCCATGATTCTTTTTGTGGCCACAGCGGTAAAATGCTTAAAAGCCCTATCATTGCCAAAGGGAAGCCGATTCCGGCCAACCAAACAGGCAACCAGGAAAGCATTTCCTGCAATCCCCTAAAATACCACGGGCCTTTGACCACTGCCAATTGCGCTTGCGGATGCGTACCGATTCCCGCAGGGACGAGTGCGCTTAAAAGGGCCAGTAAAACAAAGGTGTAATAAAAGGCGTAGGTGTCGGCTTTAAAACGCTTAAGGTGCCAATAGGTAAGCATTACGCTTAAAACGGTAAACGTTGCCGCATGGTGCATTAAAACGGTTAATACGGAATGGTTTTGCGAACTAAGCAACAAAAAACGATACAAAGCCTGCCCGGCCGCGCCGGAAACGTACAAAATATGATGCAAAATTTGTACTGCATCCATACTTTCAAGATTTCCCAAACTTAAAAATCCGGAAAATACCGCTAACATTCCGGAGACAAGCAAAACCATTAACCCCAGCCAACTTTGCCATGAATAATTCCGGTAAAATCGTTTTAGCACATATTCTGTTACATGCATCAGCATGGCCAGTAAAAACAGATCGCCGGCATAGGCGTGGCAACCGTGCAAAAAATGTCCGAAACGGCTGCTGCTTACCAACATGCTTAAACTTTTAAACGGAGCCGCAGCCGATTGAAATCCCGGAATGATTAAAATACCGCTGATTAAGGCAATTAACAAACTGCTTAAAGCAATTTCTCCCCATTTGGGAAGTACGTAACGACTTTTGAACAGGCGGTCGTGATTCATAGGCATTTACAGCGTAACGCTTAGGTGATTTCCCTTTAGTTTGAATTTTAAATTTGTCAGATTCTTGCGGGCCGGACCTTTAAGGTAACGCCCGTTTAAAGCAAACCGGCTACCATGGCAAGGGCAAACAAACCGTTGAGTTTGTGCATCGTATCCGATTTTGCAGCCCAGGTGCGGGCAGGTTCGCGAAAGGACCTTTAGCGTTCCTTTTTCCCAAACAAGCACAACTTGCCCTTCCATTTGAACATGTGGCCGTTTATTTGACAAAGCAATGTTCAACGTTCGTTTTTTGCGCACAAAAAAACGGGTAAAACGAGTAGAGAGATAGACGAGTAACCCGATAATGGCAGCGGAAATAATTTTCAGTGCTCTGCGCCGGGTTGTTGTAAATTCTTTACCGTTCATAAATCAAATGTATCGAGATTCGTAACAGTCAGCAAGTTTTATTACCTTTGTTTCGTACGTAGTCGCTTTTTACGAGCGTTAAAAGCACAGGCCGGAATTGTGTACAAAATTCCGGCCTGTAAGCTTAAATTGCTTTTGGGTTAGGTATAAATTCGTTTTAACACCCTTCGTCCAAAGTGGCCTTTTTCTTTTTTCGTACGCGAATAACAGGTTTGGCTATTTTCGTTTGCTTTTTTTCTTCGCTTTGTACGATTTTACGCCCCATCATCACAGGTCCGGCCGCCACACGGAATTCGTACCGAAACAACTCGTCGTCCGTATAGGTACCGGCGGGCTTTGGGGGGCGGGTAAAAATTTGCACCCAATAATTCAAGCCGCCGCGCAAAATGTAAACGTCGTTAAACCCGTTTTGTTTTAATAACAACCAGGCCTGCGAAGCCAGCGTATTTCCATTAGAGATCAGAATAATGGTATTCTCATCTGCCAAGGCTTTTAATTCTTTATTTTTCAACAACTCGTTAATGGGAATATGTATGCTTCCCGGAATATGGTATTTTTTAAAATCGTCATTCGAGCGGATGTCTACCACAATAAAGCCTGGTTCTTTATCAATAATCATATGTGCCAAATCTTCCGGTGCGATAAAATAATCGTGATGTTGAAGTTCGGCAAGCAATTGCTTTGTATCGATTTTATGGTTGCCGTTTTTTGGCACCGGGGCAAAGGCCAAAATCAAGCCCAGAACAAACATGAGACCAAAACCGAAAACTTTTGCATTCCATTTCATTTTTCGGGCTCCTCTCTGAATTTACGTTCCAACCATTCTGCGCCCAAAAACATTCCGATGGCCATGACAACCGCCAGAAATGCGGTTACTCCCAGCGGCAAATGCAACCAATCCGAAACTCTAAGCGCTCCCATGCTTCCGGCTTTGTACAAATTTTCGATCCATGGGAACATTTCGCCAAAGATCAACATGCCAAATAAAATACCGCCCAAAAAGAAATAGGCATCCAAACGTCCCAGCACGGCACCCACAACCGAGGTACCGGGGCAATAGCCTCCGACGACAAAACCGATACCAAAAACAAGGCCGCCTATAATTTGCGCCCAAATAAAGGTGGGGTTGATGTAAATTTTACTTAAATCCAGCCATCCGAAAAGAGCCAAATACAACAGGCCCAGCATGGCGGTGACAATTGCGGAAAACATTACCTTAAGCACGGTCATGTCCCTAAAGTAGAATTGCAAGGCCAATTTGCGGCTCTCGCCGAATCCGGCACGTTCCAACCAAAAGCCAAAGCCAATACCTACAATAAGGGCAATTACAAAACTTGTTTCCGTACCGAAATAGCCAAATTTATAAAACGGTGCCATTTTTTCTCTCCGTTTTTTAGATCCATTGTTTCCGAACAAAATAGGCCATAGCATAAGCCCCGGCAAATACGGCAAACATAAATGCCCAGCTTCCCAAGGCTAAACTGGCGCCGCCGGTTAAGGCCTGACCGCTGGTACAGCCACGCGCCAGACGTGCCGACCAGCCAACCAGAGCGCCCCCGAGAAAGGCCAAAATCCACCGCCCTTTGACGGAGATATTCGGTCCTTTTCCGGTTTTTACCTTAAGTCTTCCTGCCAGAGCGCCGGATAAGAATCCGCCAATCATAACTCCGATCAATTCGAAAACCAACCAATTGGATAACGGATGGGAAGCGTATTTGGCAAAATAAGGATTGGTCTGCACATGAGAGGGTGCGATAATGTTAAGCACCCAAACATCAAAACGCATCATAGCACCGGATGCGCCCAGTCCGCGTCCGACCAAAACAAAGGCCAGCAATAATGTCAATCCCAAGCCAATACCGCTCAAATAAGGATTCCAAAATTTTTGTTCATTCATTTTATACCCTCACTTTTTATTTCATAAAACGATAGAGCCAACGGGAGCTTTGTCCCGCGTCAACCACGATGAAACGCAAAATCAATCCGCCGATAAGAACAAGCCAGGCCGGAACTGCCATGGGAATTTTCCTTCCCCGCCATTCGAGCAATTCGATAATCAAAGGCACAGCGAGTCCGAGCGTGAAAACGAACGTCCAAAAAATCGCGGTGTATGGCCCGCCTAAGAACAACTTAGCCGCGTTTTCCTGAACCTGCGTACTGGCCAACAAGCCCATAAACAGATGAATAATCAGGAAAATTTCGATAGCAATTAAGCCCATATCGATTTTACCGAATAAACTGCGTTCGTGATGGTTTTTGCTTAATAAAATAACAAAAGCGGTACCCGTCGAAAATCCGGAGACCAAAAACAACATACCGAGAATTGAAGTATTCCAAAAGGGACGGGCATTAAATGCCGAAAGCAAAATTCCCGTGTACATCCCCAGAATAACCGAAAGGAAAATAAACGCCCAGGCCAACGGTTTGGCAAACTTTTTAACCCACACGCTTACAGTTTCGACAAGCGGACGGTTTTTGGTCCAATTCGGAAAAATTTCATCGAAAAATTGCAAAGGCCAGAGCACACTAAGCGGAAAAACAATCATCAAGGTCCATGCCCCCCACGACATGGGAGATTCCAAACGGATGGTGGTATACAGCCGCCAGAAATAAAGTTTGTGGCTCAAATCCAAGAACAAAGCAAACAGCCCGATAGCCAGCAAGGGAGCGGCAAACAAGGGGGCAATTTTTACAGCGGTTTTATATTTTTCGCTTTCGTTGCGTAAATAAAAAAGAGCCGCAAAAAACAGAATACCGGCAACCAGGCCGCCTATGAATAGATAAAGCGGAATTTCCCAACCCCAAGCGTGCAATACAGGATCGATGCCGGGATTCATTCTGCCGGAAGTAATTTGAATTTCTTTCATATCGCAAACTCCAAATTAAATTTACAACAAATAAAAAACATGCGGGTCGGTTCCCGCTTCGGGAAGCAACGCTTTATGTTTTCGCGTTTTAAGTGCTATCGAAATTTCGCTTTTTTCATCTTCCAGGTCACCAAAAATCATGGCATGTGTGGGACAAACACTAACACATGCCGGATTTTCGCCCTGTTCAACGCGATGGATACAGAAGGTACATTTGTCCACATAACCATCCGGATGAACGTAACGGGCATCATAAGGACATGAGGTAATGCAGGCTTTGCAACCAATGCATTCTTGGTGGGTTACCAGCACAATACCGCCTTCCGCATAGTGGCTGGCGCCCGTAGGGCAGGTGCGTACGCAAGGGGCATCCGCACAATGATTGCACCGTTCGGAGCGTATTTCCAATTGTAATTCCGGAAAAATGCCGTTCATTTCCTGAACAATCCAATCGCGGCAATAGCCCAACGGCACATTATTTTCCGTTTGACAGGCCACCACACAATCCGCACACCCCACACAACGTCGCGTATCAATCGCCATGGCATATCGTGTCATCAGGCATCCTCCTTTCTAAAAGTCACAAAATTAACGCGCATTCCGGTTCCGCCCATAATCGGATCCAAATGAACGCGGGTAATCAAACTTGTGTCTGAAGCTCCGCGGTGATAAGCCCGATGCAAACGCTTGTCTGTATGCCCGAACCCGTGCACCATAAAAACCGCATCGTGGCGAATACGTTCGGTAACTTTGGCTTTTACCGGCCGAGAACGAACTCCGTCCTGATTTTCCAGAATAACATACTCCCCGTTTTTAATGCCCCATTCTTGCGCCACTTTGCGATTAATCCACACTTCGTTTTCTTTCATTAACTGGAACAAATTGGGATTGTTGATGGTCCGGCCGAAAGAATGCATTGGCGCACGCCCATACAACAAGCGGTAATAGCCTTGAGGCGGCTCTTGATGATGTTTGTAGCGCGGTATGGGATCGAAGCCATATTCGGCCAATGTGGTGGAATACAATTCAATTTTGCCCGACGGTGTTGCGAATTCATAGTCTTCACCATTTTCCAGATAAAAGCGATGATTAGGATTTTCGATAAGCTTCACCCCGATTTCTTTCATTTCTTTCAGACTGCTACCGATGGCTTTTAAACGGTAGTCCAAATAATCTTCGATATTTTCATACGGAAAGTATTTTTCGAGTCCCAATTTTTTGGCTAATTGGCGGGCCATCCAATAAGCAGGTTTGCTATCGTACTTGGGTTTAAAGGCCGGAGCCCGCAGGGCAACCGAAGCGACCCGTCCCGGAGAAATACGCAAATCGTCGTAGCGTTCCAGATAGGTACATTCCAGCAGAACAACATCAGCCCATCCGGTAATTTCCGAGGGCAAAATATCGATGACAACCAATAGTTCAAGGTTCTGAATGGCCTGTAAGGTTTTTTGTGGCTGGGGTAATGTTTGAATCAAATTGGTGCCGTAGACAATCCAGCCCTTAAACGAACAATTCCGTTCCGCCGAAGGAATGGTGGCATCGCAAATGCCGGAAGAAAGCGCCAAATTGGCCAGAGGGAATTGATCGGGAAAGGCTTTACGCCAATCCTTGCGCGGTTTGGGGTACTTAGGAATGGGCGGTTTGGGTACATGTGCCTTGGCCGGAAAATAAAATCCGCCTCTTCTGCCCCACGATCCCAACAGGGCGTTTAAAATTGCACCGGCGCGCACTCGCTGGGTATCATCTCCGTACCATGTTACATGGCGCCCGGGATGTACAATGGTTGCCGGAGCATAGCGGGCCATCTCGCGGGCGGTTTGGCGAATGATATGAGGCTTAATGGTTGTAATGGGATAAGCCCATTCTGGGGTATTATCTTTAACCGCTTGTTTTAATTGTTCGAACCCGATAGTATATTTTTTAACATATTCCTTATCATACAATTCTTCTTCGATAATCACGTGAATCCAGGCTAATAATAGCGCAAGATCCGTACCCGGTTTAATAGGTAACCAATATTTGGATTTACTGGCAGCCGTTGAAAAACGTGGGTCAACCGTAATGATTGTTGCGCCGTTGGCCACAGCTTCCGAAAATTCCTGTACTTGCAGGTTGTGCATGTTTTCGCCGATATGCGATCCGAGCAGAACCAAACATTTGGTATTAATGATATCCGTTCGTTCCGGAGAACCAACGCCTGCTCCGTAGGTTAGCAAATAAGCTTCTTCACGCGGACCGCGACACTGGGCATACGAAGGAGCGGCCACATTTTTAGAACCATAAGCATGCAAAAGATTTTTAAAATAGTTGCCTCCGGAACCATGGCTAAAAAGAGCCATACATTCCGGCCCGTGTTCGCGGGCAATATCTTTCATTTTGCGCGCAATAAAATCCAGAGCATCATCCCAACTTACTTCCTTAAAAACTTGCTTACCGTTTTTCTCAACTCGCAAGAGGGGTTTACGCAACCGATCGGGATCGGTGTACGCCCCTATTCCGCCGCTGCCACGCGGACAAAACCTTCCGCGACTATTCGGATCGTTTTCGTTACCGACGATTTTCCACGGTTTACCGTCCTTTTTGTAAACCCATCCGGCGCATTTCCAAAAGCATATTTCGCAATAAGTCGGGGTGCGGTCGGTCCCTTTTTTCAAAAGAGCCTGCTTGTCTTTATCAAAACTGGCGTAAAGCTTGGGTCCCACAAGCATGGCCCCGGTACCGGCCCCGGCAATTTTGATAAATTCGCGCCGTTTCATTTTGCTCTTCATTAATCTCATTCCTCCATTAAAAATGAACCATTATTCGTATGCCATATTTTTTTATTTTTGTCCGCTGTCCGAAGGGCGTTCGTGTCCAAAAATAATTTCTTTCAATTTGTCACAATGAAATTCCAAGCGATAAACTTTACACGAACGGCAATCTTCAAGGGCACATTTATCGCCTTTTTTGCTTAAGCTCCAGCAAGGCCCTTCGGCCGAATAATACGCCGGACAGTTAAGACAATCGTTATCCAACCCTCCTTTAAATTCCCAGCAAGGAACAAAGGAAAAAATACGTTTGATTCCTTGCAAATTTAAACCGTTTTCTTTAATCATTTTACGAATACAGCGGAGACGAGTCAGATCGTGCATGCTGTAAAGCCGACGTCCGGTAGGGGTTTTAAATGGCAATATTAGCCCTTCCTGTTCGTAAAGCCGAATGGTCTGAACAGCAACATTTAATTTTTGTGCCACCATGCCTATGGACATGATGGGCTCGTAGTAATCAAGTTCTTCTTGCATTATTAAATGCCTCTTTGACATTTTTTTAAACTATCAATTTCTACATTGAATAATGTAGATTCAAATACAATGCCAATTTAGCTTTTACTGTTTTTATTGAACTTAACAAAGGACCGGCATTTTTATTTTTTTATTTTTGGGAGAATTTTCCGAGATTATTATCAGATTTGAGAAAAAAAATAGGTAACGGGAATTCAAAATTTGCCTAATTTTAAACCGGGCGGGTAGGTTCTATTATATGCCAACAAAAAAGCCCCGAAAATTCGGGGCTTTTTTATTAATGTATCGGGTGTCTATCGATCAGACAACGCCCTGATCCAACATCGCATTGGCAACTTTAAGGAAACCACCGATATTGGCACCGTTTACATAGTTACCGGGTGTACCATATGCTTCGGCGGTATCTACGCATGTTTTGTGAATGCTTTGCATAATATGACGCAGACGGTTGTCCACTTCTTCTCTGGACCATGGCAGGCGCATGCTGTTTTGAGCCATTTCCAGACCGGAAACCGCAACACCGCCTGCATTTGCTGCTTTGCCCGGAGCGTAGAGAATTTTATGATCCAAGAAAACTTTAACCGCATCTAATGTGCTGGGCATGTTGGCACCTTCGCTTACCACATACACCCCGTTTTTGATCAGATTTTCGGCATCTTTGCCGTTAATTTCGTTTTGTGTAGCGCTGGGGAAGGCGCAATCGGCTTTGTGATCCCAGAGAGGATTATAGCCTAAGGTCGGATCGGCCGGTGTATAAACGGCGCTCTTGAATTCTTCGGCATATTCTTTAATGCGTCCGCGACGGAGGTTCTTCAGTTCCATAACAAAATCTAATTTTTCACGCGTAATGCCTTCTTCGTCGTAAATATAGCCACTGGAATCGGACAACGTAACCACTTTGGCTCCGAGTTCGAGCAGTTTTTCTACGGTGTATTGGGCCACATTTCCGCTACCGGAAACCAGACAAACTTTACCTTCAAACGTTTCACCGCGGGTTGCCAGCATTTCGGCGGCAAAATAGACCGAGCCGTAACCGGTTGCTTCCGGACGAATGAGCGAACCGCCCCAGTTCAAACCTTTGCCGGTTAACACGCCGGTAAATTCGTTGCGTAAGCGTTTATATTGACCAAACAAATAACCGATTTCACGGCCGCCGACACCAATATCACCGGCAGGAACGTCGGTATTCGGGCCGATGTGACGGTACAATTCGGTCATAAAACTTTGGCAGAAACGCATTACTTCGTTATCGCTTTTACCTTTAGGATCAAAATCGGAACCACCTTTGCCACCGCCCATGGGTAAAGTTGTCAAGCTGTTTTTAAATACTTGTTCGAAAGCCAAGAATTTGAGAATGCCCAAATTTACAGACGGGTGGAAACGCAGTCCGCCTTTGTAGGGACCGATGGCGCTATTCATTTCGATACGGAAACCGCGGTTAATCTGGATTTCGCCATTGTCATCCAACCAGGGAACACGAAACATGATTACGCGTTCGGGTTCGATAATGCGTTCCAAGATTTTTGCCGAACGATATTCCGGATGGCGTTCGTAAACCAAGCTTAACGATTCGGCAACTTCCTGAACGGCCTGATGGAATTCGGGCTGATCAGGATTTTTGGCTTTTACCTGGGCCATTAATTCACTTACGAAATCACTCATGATATCCTCCTAAGTGCGTTTTTAGAACGTGGTAATTTATCAAATTCTTCAATAGAATTTTTCACAAAAACGGAGGGCAAACCTAACCATATCATTCTGCCGGTAAATGTGGTCATTTCATGTCCTTTCAGGGTTCCCATAAGGCAATTTACAAAAGGTTTTACACAGGTAAAAGCAAAGAATTTATGATTTTGCTGTAGTAGAAATTATTACAAGGTAGGTTTTTAAAAGCTGCTCGTATAAAACAAAAAAAGGCTCCCTACAGGGAGCCTTTAACTCATTAAACCGTATTTGCGAATTAATACGTAACCGAAATACCTACGTTAAAGAAGCGCGGTAAGCCAAAGAAGACTTCGGCATCATCTGCTTTGTGATTCAAACCGTCTTTTTTATAGGCATTGTATTTACTGTTATCCGTAGCATCGGAAATGTATTCGGTATCTAACAGGTTAAATACGTGCGCAAATACCTTGAATTTTACACCGCTGATATGGAACGGCAATTTATAGGACGTATGGAAATTTAACAAGGTGTAATTGGGTACTTTCCAACTCTGACCGCGATCGGGTGTTTTGCCATCAAACACGATACGACTGGTCGGATCCCAATCGGAATAATAATTGGCGTAATAGTTAACATCCAAACGTGCCATCAGGCCTTTGATGGGGAAGACTGTACCGGCAATAGCGATTTGGGTTTGCGGTGCGTCACCGATTTTCAAATCTTTCAGTGCGAGTTGATAGGTAACGTTTTTCAATTGACCGGTTTGGGAATCAAGCGCACGATATTGGCCGTTTACATCATCCAAAATTTTCCAGTTGCCGATGGAACCGGCCAAATCCAGACGATATAAATGAGAAGGTTGATAGGCTGCCTCGAATTCAAGGCCTTGATGTAATTGGTTCAAGCCGGTAATAAAAAGAATGTCATACACATTTTCTGCGGTTTGGATGGAGCGCGGTAAAGCGCGGTCTTGCCATAATGTATTGTAGATATTGGCTTTCAAAGTTAATGTATTATCCAAAAGATGCCAGTTGGTACCCAATTCGAACGAGGTAAAACGTTCGTTTTTAGGGTTATTAGCAAAAACGCCATGGCGGTCGTCTATTACAGCATCGAAAATAGGTACTTTTTGGATGTAACCTACATTAGCGTAAATATCGCCATGTTCGGTAATACGGTACATACCGCCACCCTTAATTTGATAACCGTAAATGGGATCCGATTTCAATTCGAATTCGCCGCCGTCTGCTGCTTTCTTAAAATGATTAGTGTAAGAATATTTAATACCGGAATAACCGATGGTTGCATAAGCTGTCCATTTGTCTTTGGTGTATTCCGCCTGAGCGAATCCGCCTAACCAATTGACCGTATTGGTATTGTAATAGGCAATTTTATCACCCAAACGTTTTTGATGACTTTCGGGGGTCGTATCGAATTCGTTGCCGGTGTAAACGAAGAAGGTTCCACCTAACAAATCGCGTACTTCACGGTAGTGTTCGATTTCGGCCGTACGCCAATCGATACCCCAGGTGGTGCTTAAGTTTTCATTAATCTTCCAACTGAATTTTGCAATGTCGCCAATGGTCCACTGGTTGTTGCGGCTGTTCCGCAAAATGGTTTTGGCCGTATCACCTTTTTGTTTGTTTATGATATTATCCCATTTCCAGGTCCACGGATGGGTGGAAAAATCGGGAGCAAATTTTCCATAGGTACCGGTACCGCCGCCGATTCCGCCGGAATAATAAAGAACGTTGGTGAAATTCATATTTTTCTTTAATTGGGAATAGAAGTTTAAGTTAACCTGCGGTTTATGATAAAAATTTTCACGTTCGTTAATGAAATTTTTGTCATATCGATCGAACGTTTTATCACCAACGGCTTGTTTACCTGTGTAGGAGGGACTAACCGGGCCCCAGTTTTGATTGAATTCACGGCCGAATTCGGTCCAGTAATCCAATTGTTCTTGGGTATAGCCATGATCTTTGGCGTATTTTTTGCTATAAACGGCCATATTTTGTTTGTACAAATTTTGGCCGTGGCGTTGCGGAGCGCCCAAGGCATATAATTCCAAACGGTTCTTTTCATTGATATTCCAACTGGCGCCAAAGTAATAAGCCCAGGCATCCGTCCATGTCTTATCAATAATCCCGTCACCGGTTTTACGAACGATCAAACCGTTGAAGGCAAATTTATTTTTCAGCAAACCGGTATTAAACATGAACGTGGTTTTTAACAAATTACCGGAACCGTATTCTTGTTTGAATTTGATAGCAGGGTTTAATTTGGTGGGTGCGGTAATAATATTGATAACGCCACCGATAGAGGGGGTAGCCAGGTTAACGGCACTCAACCCGCGCTGTACCTGAATAGAAGCGGTAGCATCGCCAACGCCGTCCCAGTTTGACCAGTAAACCCATCCGTTTTCCATATCGTTAACCGGAACACCGTTAATCATAATGGCCACATTACGTTGATTAAAACCACGAACGTTAATGCGGGCATCTCCGGCGCCACCCCCCTGTTGGGTCGAATACACCGAAGGTGTTTCGTTTAATACCAAAGGAATATCGCGCGAACCCAAAGTGGTTTCCATTTCGGTATCGTTAATGTTGGTAAATGCAACTGGGGTCACACGTTCCTGAGCACGATCGGCAATAACTTCAATGGTTTTGGCGAATAAATATTCGGTCAAAGCAAAATCATGTTTAACATCGCCTTTAACTGTAATCCGAACCGAAGCATCGGCATAGCCGACATAGTTTGCCACCAAGGTGTAGGTACCGTCATCAACTTTGATGTAGTACATTCCGTTTTCATCGGTAGCTGCCCCGATGGTGGTTCCTTTTAGGTACACATTGGCCCCTACCAACGGTTGACCTGTTTGTTTATCCACAACTTTACCGGCAATGGAACCGGCTATGGCGTAAGTGGATATAAAGAGAGAAAGTAGTAAAATTAAAAAGGCCCTCATAAAACCTCCTCCAGTTAAATGATTAATTATGAAACGACTTTTTTCTGCTCATTCGATTTTGAAAAGATACCTCCAATTTATTAAAATTTTGTTGATAAAATGTTAGTAAAAAATTAGCAAAAACACAAGAGGCAGAAAAAAAATTTCGATGAGATTTTTAATTTGTGTAATATCATGCATGATTTTGCATTGTTTTACACAATACAAACTCACGATTTACATTTAATTATGGCATTTTGTTATGAGGGGCTAAACCAACAATAAACTATTTTTAAGAGGCTGGTTTTATGAATAAAATTAATGCTAATGCATTTCTTGTTTAATAATTTCCCGAACAACTTTTTCCAGAATTTCTTCGCGTTCGTAATATTTATTGCGTATTCTCAGATAAATTAATTCCAGTTTTTCTTTTTCTAACATCTTCATATTCTCATCTTTCTGGTCATGGATTTTTCTATCTTCAGCCATAGAAGATATCTCTCTTATTAAAAACTTATGGGCTTTCTGTGTTGATGTTAATATTCGGAAGCAGCCTAGAGAACTTTAACCTTGTCAGATGAAAAAATAAAAATAATTTACAAAGGATGGTTTTCTAATTCTTAAGAGGGAGTTCAACAACGATTCGATTACCGATATTGTTGCTTTCGTCGAGATACATTTTACCGCCATGCGCTTCTATGGCCAAATTACAAAACGTTAATCCTAAGCCCCGTCCGACCCGATATCCTTCTTTTTTGATTTCCACCTGACGGAACTTATTAAAGACATTATCTCCGTATTTTAAAGGTATTTGCTGCCCATAATCGTGGACGGATGCTCCGATTGAGGTTTCTGTTTTGAATGTTTCAACGTCCACTCGGCCGTCGGAGGGTACATTGGCAATGGCAAATCCCAACAAATTGTCAAACACCCGTTCCATTACGGAAATATCTATTTTGGTATAGGGTATTTGATCGGCTAACTTGATATTGAATTGCTTTCCACTAAATTCGGGGAAGTCTTTAAGTTTTTGAATGCTTTTTTCGAGTACGTCATTTAAACTGGCTAATTCAAGTTTTAAGCTCATCGAACCGCTTTCAATTTTGGTAATGTCAATCAAATTCATTACCATGCGCAATAAATTTTGCGTACTTCGGTCGATACGCGAAACATATTTTTTTAAATGGGCCATGCTATCATCCATGCCCATGGTGAGCATTTGCAGATTTCCCTGAATAACAAAAATGGGATTTTTCATATCATGGACAATAAGATGGTTGAGTTCTTCTTTGAACTGGTCCATGCGCATTAACGCTTTGTTTTTTTCTTCTAATTCTTTGTTTTTTCGCTCTAATTCGTCATGGTATTTTTTTATGCGCAATAAGGATTTTACGCGGGTTAATAATTCGATGTTTTCAAAGGGCTTGGAAATAAAATCATCGGCTCCGGCTTCCAGACTTTGAATTTTGCTTTTTAGATCTTTTAAAGCGGTTATCATTATAATGGGTATAAAGCGCGAATAGTGGTTTTTCTTTATGCGTTCGCAAACCTGAAAGCCATCCATTTTGGGGAGTTTTATATCCAATAGGATGATATCCGGATTTTCGCTTTCGACTAGCCGTAAGGCCTCTACCCCATCGTGGGCGGTAATGATCTGATAATTTTGGGGTTTAAGGAAATAGGCAATAAGGTCGACATTCTCTTTATCGTCGTCAACAATCAGAACTTTTGGTTCTCGATCCATTCTATTTCTCTTTTGCTAAATTTTTCCGTAGACCAAATTATGCATTCGTTTTCAGAATTTCAAATGAAATTACGCATAGATCATTTTGTTGATTTCTTTGCGCAATTTGGCCATTGTTTCGGAATGAATCTGAGAAATTCTGGATTCGGAAACATTTAGAATTTTGCCGATTTCCTTAAAAGTCAGTTTCTCATAATAATAGAGCGTGATGGCTAAACGTGTTTTTTCGGGCAATTTTTTAATAGCTTTTAGTAACACTCTTTTCATTTCTTCTTCTTCTATTTTTTCATCGACTCTTACATAATCATTGTCTTCAATCAGGTCGTAAAGATTTTGCTTTCCGTTGTTATCAAGCGGTTTATCTAACGAATAGAGTACGGCGGAATTCATATCGCGGCGTATGTTTTTTACGTCGCGTTCGTTAAGTCCCAACCCGTTGGCAACTTCTACATCGGTGTAATTTCCTGAAAATTTTTGTTCAAGCTCTACACTTTTATCACGAAAGGTATTTAGCTTGGCGCGTAAAGAACGCGGAATCCAATCCAGTTTACGCAACTCGTCAATAATAGAACCTTTTATACGTGGAATCGCATAGGTTTCAAATTTTATGCCGTAATTAGGATCAAAACGCTCGATGGCTTCTGCAAGGCCCACAATACCAATTTGATATAAATCGTTTTCTTCAAGGGCCTGAGGATAATTTTTAATCATTTTCCGAACGACATACTTGACTAAGCCAAGATAACGTATCAGTAATTGTTGGCGGGATTTCAGATTGTTGTTGTTTTTATAATCAAACCACATGGAGTCGATAGCACTTTGCATCATTCTCCGCTCCTCCTAATTTGTTCTTGTTTTGTCTTTTATACGGCATTTTTTGTGCCAATTTTTTCAAAAGAAATTATAAAGCCACTTTTTACTACTTGTTTTTACAGCAATTACATAGAATTGTTTTTGGATGGTCAAAAAGTTGTATTATCATACATGAGGCAAAAATTGTCCACATAAGCAACATTTTTGTGTATATTTTTTAGTCATGATGAAAATTCTGACGAATAAAAAAGCAGCTTGCGAGCTGCTACGCTCGATTAAATGCTTAAACAAGACTAATGGCAAAAAACGGTATTTGAAATGAACCGTTCATTGCAAAAATAAAAATGTGACGCAGCCTATTGCTTCATTAAGCTGAATTTGCTATTCTATATTAAAATGTTTTTTGCTATTGTGCGGTAATAGACTGATTGCCATCAGTCTATTACCGCGGGGACTGATGGCAATCAGTCCCCTTAAATTTAGGTAGAATGTCCCATATTTAAAGGCAACAATTTAGGACCGTTCACAAAAATAGGAGTTCCTCATGAAATCCCGTAGTATTTTTTTAGGCCTTTTTCTTTTAATGCTTGGTTTTACGTTCCTCTTTGCCCAAATGATGGATCCCTTTGGCAATGAGGACAAAAATCAATTCGACGGTGGGCTAGGTATGACATGGATTGACGGAAAAGCGTACACCACCATCACACTAACGCCTGAGTTTGCTTTCGGTAAATTTGGAATGGGGCTCAATATCGAATTGCTTTTTAACAATTCCGAAGGTTTTAAATTCCGCAAAACAGGTTGGGATAAGGGGGCCGGTGCTTTTCGAATGATCCGCTACATTCGCTGGGGCCATAAAAACGATCCTGTTTACAGTCGTATCGGGACCCTTGATCAAGCCATTTTAGGGCATGGATTCATTATGGGTTATTACACAAACGAAGCCAATTACGATTATCGTAAAATCGGGCTTGCACTAGATCTTGATTTTAAAAGCTACGGATTTGAGAGCGTAACCAGCAATTTGGGAAATCTGGAAATAGCCGGCGGGCGAATGTATGTTCGACCCTTACATTTCACAACCATCCCTATTTTGAAAAATTTTGAAATGGGCGCCACGTATGTTGGCGACTTTAATCCCGATGATCGCAAAAGCACCCATGACGGTGTTTTTGAATGGGGGGTTGACCTGGGATTGCCCATCATTAAAACTCGTTTTCTAAATACGACCATTTATGCAGACTATGCCAAAATTAATAACCATGGCGATGGGAAGACCGTTGGTATTTTAGCTTACATTCCCAATGTAATCGGTCTTTTCGGCATTTATGCAAAACTTGAAAAAAGATTCCTGAACAGAGGGTTCCTGCCCGATTATTTCAATAGCCTTTACGAACTCGAGCGCAATCCTTTACCGGCCAGCCATTATGGTGTTCTGGATCCTCGGGCGTCCGTATTAACCAAAGAAGAATATTTAAACTATGTAGACAAAACCGAAGGTATCTTCGGAGAATTATCCGGACAAATTTTAGGCAAAATCCGACTGGTAGGAAACTATCAGCACAATACCGGTCTGGGGAAAAGCGGCATTTTGCACTTGGAAGCCCGAAGTAACGATTTGGTACCGAACATTCAATTAAAATATACCTACGACAAAGTAGGCATCGAAAAAATGAAAGATGTTTTCACCTTGGACTATCGCTCGGTAGCCCAAGCAATGATCGGCTATAGAACTTACAGATTTATTGTGATCTCAATGGTTTATCGTTGGAATTTCATCTACGATGAACAAGCACACGAATACAAAACGCAAGAAAGAATAATGCCTCAGGTAAGTTTTTCGATGCCGTTTTAATTGGCTGATTTGTCAAATCATTGGTCGTACGTTACCAGCGTACGGCTAATGATTTGAACATACCCATTTGCAGTAATCGGAAAATTCATATCAGTAGCTGTGACAATTAAACAATAATAAGTTGAAAACAAATTTTTTTGGAAAAATATTTGCTCTTTGAATTTTTTTTATTATCTTGGTTACGCGTTTTTCTACACGTTTGTTGGGCTTTTTAATCAGTTTTAATCGGAAGGGGCTGGGGTATGCGCCTGAAAGAGGTTCTAATCGATTGGATTTACGAGCCGGTTTTGTCATTTATTGCACCGGCTGCATGCGTATCCTGTGGCAATCCACTTAACAACAACGAAAAAGTGATTTGCCGCGAGTGCTTTCAAAAAATTCCTACACTTTCCGAAGACTTTCTTGAAAACCTTAAAAACGAAATCGCAACACCTTACTTTGATGATCTTATTGTTCGTTTTGAATTCAGTCCCATATTTCAGCAATTAATTCATTTGCTAAAATACGAACACTTTACAAGCGTTGCCACGATTTTAGCTCAAAGTCTGGCCGAATTTATTCCGTTAAACTTCGATCTGGTAACAGCCGTACCTTTAAATGCCGTCCGTTTAAAAGAACGGGGTTACAATCAAAGCGCCTTGTTGGCTCAAAATCTTTCGCAAATTACCCGCATCCCTTTTGATGATACAATATTAAAGCGTGTACGTAATACCCCCTCCCAAACCAAGCTTTCACGCTCCCAACGTCAAGAAAACGTAAAAAATGCTTTTATGGCTATCGGAGATTTGGAAGGTAAACGGATTTTACTAGTGGATGATGTCATTACAACCGGTAGCACATTAAATGAATGTGCCCGTGTTTTAAAAATAGCCGGAGCAAGCAAAATAACCATTGCGGCATTAGCCACTCCGGTTGATATTTTCCAAAACGATCGTCTGGAAAATTTAACGACCTGGCCTTTACAAAGTTAGTTCGAACATTATTTTCGCATACAAAAAAAGCCGGTTAAGATACCGGCTTTTTTTGTGGTTGCACGTTAAATTTACTGGCTAACGCTTAAAACCAGTAATCGTTTTAGATTGGTATCCGTTACCATCCGCCGGAGGGTTAACCGAAATAGTAATATAAACCTGCGGAGTTTCCAACGAATCTCCCGGAGCCCAGGTAAAACTAAAATCCGTTGTTCCAGGACCCGCTTCCTGGGTATCCCGCAGCTCCACATTAATATCGCCATAAAGTTCCCCGTCCGTTGCATCCACCGTTATTTTAGTTTCGCCCACAAGCGGGTACCCCCAAATGTCATGCACCCGGTAATCAAATTTTATTGGCTGATTAACCACCCCATAACCGAACGTATCCGGCGTTACTTCAATAGGAGCCGTTCTATCGGTCAACAAAATCTTTGTTTGGGTCGAAATGCGCTTTTGGCCTAAAGTATCGGAATAAGTAAAAGCCGTTATAGTGGCAAAAGAACTATCTTGCGGATTAGGAGGCAAAGGCGAAGCACTAATAAAATTTACCTGGGCACTGCCTATTTCGTCTGTAACGGCAGAGCCTTCCACCAAACAAAAATTAGTCGAAAAGTAAATCGCTGTTCCCGGCACGACCGGATTGCTATATTTATCCCCCACATAAGCCGTCAATTTATCCAATAAACCGTAATGTACGCGGGCGGCAATATTCGTTTTTGCCACCACCAGACTAAAATGATTTGCATCGGGCAAACCGCCGTGGATGGCCATACGAATCGGTATTGAACGTATGGTTTTGCCGTTCACCTGCGCTTCCGCTTGAATTTGTACCACCCCAGCAATCGTCCCACTATTTAAAATTGTATAAACATATCCGTTTTGCGTATCCATCGATTCCGGAAAAACATATTCGCCCCCGTTCGGCCCGTTTAAAATCGAAAAACGAACCGTAACCTGATGGTCGCTATCGACCAAACGACCGTTATCATCGGTAACTTTAAAATTAATTAGAGCCGTCTCGTCTAATCCCGAACCTTTGATATAAATATGATCCGCTGTTTGCATGGCCACCGTAATATGGCTGGCAGGGCCGCTTACTTGTATGGTATCGGCGGGATTAAATTCCCCCCCACCCGATACTTTTTGTAAAACAATGTCTGGGACGGTTACGGTTTGCCCAACCTGCGCCATGGAAGAAACACTGCTCGGGTTATAGCCTACTTTGCTCGCTTCCACAACCACATTGAAAGTATCTTCTTTGGAATCAATCGTTAAACGATACGAACCGTCATTAGCCGTTGTGGTTTGGGCCAGCATGTCTTTTGCTCGAACCAGAGCTCCGGCAACAGGTTGCGCGCTACCCTGATCGTCCAAATAATAAACATGACCATTCAAAATTGCAGTGGTGTCCTTTGTTTCCGTTGTACACCCCGCAATTAGAATAAACACGGAAAATAAAATTACGATATTTCGCACATTTCCTCCTTCTGCCTAAACAAAATCCACTTTTACCATCTCCGGGGGTACCAAATTACGCTGACGCAGCTCATCCAAACTCTTTTGGAAGGTACGCATACCAAATTCCGCCCCGGTTTGGATAGCCGAATTAATTTGATGTGTTTTTCCCTCGCGAATTAAATTACGCACCGCCGGTGTACCGATTAAAATTTCGAGCAAGGCAATACGATCGGTTTGATGTGCCCTTTTGATAAGTCGCTGAGCCACAACTGCAATAAGTGTAGCGGCAAGCACAATGCGCACTTGCTGTTGCTGTTCTGCAGGAAAAACATTAATAATTCGGTCGATGGTTTCCGCTGCATTGTTGGTATGTAAAGTAGAAAACACCAAATGCCCTGTTTCTGCGGCATGAAGAGCATTGGTAATGGTATCCAAATCGCGCATCTCTCCCACTAAAATCACATCCGGGTCTTCACGAAGTGCACTACGGAGTCCGGTCGCAAAATCGGTTGTATGCACATTTATCTCTCGCTGATGGATCATGCTTTGTTTGGGTGTATGCACGTATTCAATCGGATCTTCAAGCGTAATAATATGCTCACGTCGACTACGGTTGATTTCATTAATCATAGCCGCTAATGTGGTAGATTTCCCCGAACCCGTCGGACCGGTGACTAAAATAAGGCCTTTTCGGTTGCGAATAATATCTTTTAAAACCGCAGGCATCATTAATTCATCCAATGATCTTACCGTTTCCGGAATTACACGAAAAGAAGCGCTGAGCCCGTTCAAATGTTTATAAATATTTACACGGTAGCGGCTAATTCCGGGCAAACTTATCGACAAATCCGCTTCACGATTCATTTCCAATGCTTTTTTCTGCGATTCTCTTAAATAGGGGTAAATAAATTGCTGCAACTCTTCTTTTTTAATGGGAGGCATTTCCACCCGTTTCAATTCACCGACAATCCGTACAATTGGCGGAGCACCACTACTAAAATGAATATCCGATGCGTTTTGTTGAACCGCAAAGCGAAGCACTTGTTCAAATATGGAAATAGCCATTCTCCTATTTCCTCACTTTTGCTCCATGATTTTACTGGTAATAAATATTAACAAATCCTTTTTTTCCTTTTTGATTGTCGTATGTTTAAACAAATACCCCAAAATGGGTATATTGCCCAACAGCCAAATTTTATCTTCTTGCTTGCTGGTTGTCTCCTTAACCAACCCCCCGATGGCCACAGTTTCGCCATCATGAACCACCACCGAGGTTTCCACTTCGCGAACCGAAATGATGGGTTGAGGTGCTTCGGCCTGCCCCGTATAACCGATAATCTCTTGCATTATCGGATGTAACTTTAAAGTAATTTCGTTATCTTCACCAACCACCGGCACAACTTCAAGGCGCATGCTGACATCTTTTTCTTTATACGAATACAAATCACCTGCAAATCCGCGTTGTATTTCCGGTACAGGTACGGTAGTTCCGATGCGAATAACCGCGCGATGATTATTCAGGGTAACCACTTTGGGGTTGGAAACCAATCTGGAATTGTTGTCTTGCGCGAGGATATCGAGTGTGGCCCGCAGCTTATCTAATGTGAGAACCCCCAAATTAAGTTTATCAATGGTATTGGGTAGTTCGTACCAAGCCGAAAGAATAGTTTGTTGTCCCCCGGTTGATCCCTGATTATTATTCGTGATGGGAGCCGTCGTTTCCGCTCCCATTACCGAAGCGGTTACGCTGGTGGGCCACTTAAGACCCAAACGTTTTTCGCCTCCGACTAACGTTTCGATTAGCCGTACTTCTATTTGAATCTGTTTTTCTGGTTTATCCAGTTTTCGAATTACCTGGTCGATAATGCGCAAATTTTCCGGCAGATCCGAAACAATTAAAATATTGGATCGCTCAGTATCCTTGGCGTCTTGCTTGTCGGTTAGCAAAGCTTCGATGCGTCCCTTGGAAGATAAAAACGTTTTAAGTGTATTTTTGATTTTAATTCCGTCAACGTACTGCAATTGATATATTTTTGTCTGGCGTTCACCGTAAAAATTCTCATTTAACGGTTTGATAATCAAAACATTGTCTTTAAGCAAATAGTGGTAGCCATTCGGTTTAAGCATAAACTCCAGAGCATCGCCTAACGGGATATTGGTTAGCCGCACATTAACAATGCCCTTCCCCGCACCGCTAAATACGTAATTAAAGTGATACTGCTGCGCAAACATGCGCACAGCATCTTTTAGCGTAACCCCCATAAAAGTGGGCGAAACCCTTTGTTGTAAAACATTATTCAAATTCCCGGGCCGGACAAAGGCAACCAGAATAAAAACAAGGAAAATCCCCCGAATTAATTTTTTTAGTTTTTTCATTAAAAAACTCCTCACATATTCGTCAATTTCAAAACGATTCTATGCTTACCGTTCCATAAAATAACTTTCTTTGTTTCTATTTTAACAACCTTATACCCCTGAATAACATCGCCCTTTTTGACGATGCGATCGTTAATCAGCGCCACCGAACCGTCCGCCCGATAACTGATCGCTTTCAGTTTAAAATGAGGACGCACCCGTTTCCGTTTATATTTTTTACGGGATTTTACCACGACCTTACGAACAAAAGGATCGCTGCCCCATTGCGAAAAAAGACTGGCCTGTAACTGATCTGCCTGTTTTTGTGCCGCCGTTTGCGTATTTTGTACCGGCATGGTCGATTCCTGCTCATTACCCGAATAAAAGTTGATATATGTATCTTTATGCGAAACAAAATCAAAAATCGCATACACCAATACGATCCCCAAAATAATAAATAATATTTTTTGCGATTTGGTTAATTGAATTTTGTCCATCCTTATTCATTCCATGTATAAAGTTTCGCTTCGACAATCGCTTGTATGTCGTAACCGTTTTTATCCAGCCGTTGCAAGGTAATCTCTTGCGGAACCAAATAAAAAGGTAAACTATCCCAACTCTCCAAGAATTTCCCTATTTGTAAATATCGGCCGATAAACGAAATACTTAGCGACAAGGGTACAATGGTATTCTTTTGCGCATCAAAATAATCTTTAAATCCAGGAGAAAAATCAGTCATCTTCAAATCGTATTTATCGGCAAGAACCCGCAACGCATGCGTAACTTTTCCTAGGTCTTTTTTACGAATAAACCGGTTTTTTTCTTTTTGTAGTTCTTGTTTTTCTCTTTGAAACCGAGCTTTAATGTTTTTCAAATTTATCTGCGCACGTTGAGCCATAGCTACTTGCTGGCTTATTTCGTTTAATTTGTAGTTAATATCATCCAGTGCCTGAACCTGTGGCAAATAAATAAACACATACCAGACAAAAACCAGGGCAACATAAAATGCGAATATCGTATAAAATCGTTTTTTGCTCATGCCGTTCATTCCTTAAAATTTCATTGTCAGGCCAAATGAAATTACTTTCTTTTCCTGATCCCGTTCTTTATGGTCCAGTTTGATGGTTTTAAAAAATTTCAGATTATCCAAACTATTAATAAAGTTTATTAACGTTACATCGCCATTCACAAAATCCCCAGATATCTCGCCTTCTATCGTAACGGCATATTTGGGCATGTTTTTTAATGCCTCTTCATTAACCAACTTCCCTCCGGCTTCCAATTTTCGAAATACAAAGGCATCCAAATGAATATTCTTCGGTGTAATATTGCTCAGCAAACGCATCATTTCCAGAATCGGCGGCCGGGTTTCCACCTGACTCTTAAGCTTATCGTTCTGTTTTTTGATGGTTCCGATTAATTGCAACAATTGTTTATACGATTGTTCAAAAGGATTTAAAATAGCGTATTCTTTTTCTTTTGTCTGAACCAACGCAGCCTGTCGGTTATAATATTCGTACTGAACCATGCTCATATAACCATTAATCAGAAAATGCACTAAAATAAGGAAGTAAAGCCAGCATCCTAATTTACCATACAAAATACGCTCTTTGAATTTTTTCGGTAATAAATTAAAGCCATCGTATTTTTGCAACAACGTTCCGATTGTGGTAAAAAACTCACCGAATTTCAATTGCTCCGATAACGAACGGCCAGCCAATTTAGGGAAAATTACAAAAATGGGAATATTCAAACGGGTTTTAAGATATGGCACTAAACTTTCTTTTTGAATGCCATAACCGGTCAATAATATGCGATCGATAAAATTGTGGCGGTCGGCCCCTTGAATAAAAGCGATAGAACGTAAAATTTCGGAAAAAAACGTATGCAGAACCGGATTTTGCTTGCTTTTTAATTCCTTTAAACGTTCCAATAAACGTTTGCGCAAAATACTTTCGCTATTATCTTGATTTTTCAATTGTTGTTCAGGATTTATCGATTCCGCTTGCGGGCCGAAAGCAATCTCTCCGCTATCATTGTGTATGGTAAATTCCAAATTTCGTGAACCGATTCCCAAATTACGAATGTATTCGAGCCTTCCCCCTTTTAAATATAAAATTTGCGTAAAATCGTAGGAAATATTAATTAATAAATCCGATTTCGGAACTTCAACCATGCGTTCGTATGCAGCAATTAAGGCCGCCGGCCTGGGGATTAGTTGGACAACCGGCATTTTCAGATGTTCAAAAATATACACATACCGGTTAATCGTTTCCCACGGAGCAAAAACAACCTGCACCCTAACTTTTTTTACGCCATGCTCTTCAAACTGCTCTATGACATCATACCCCCAGGCAAATTTTTCATCTTTGTAATGTTTTACTTCTTCCCGATATTTGAACAGAATCGCGCGCTCCAGTTCGCTCTTTTTTTTCATTACGGGAAACACTTCGTTTTTTATGATAAAATCGGTGCTAAAAATACTTACGCGAACTTCCGTACCATTTTTGTAAAGTTTTTGCTTTAAATGTTCCATCGTAATTTGAAGCGCCTTAAAACGATGAGATATTTCGGCCGGAAATTTTTGAATTCCCCATTTCTCGACTTGAATTAAATCGCCCGATTTTTTGCCCACGATATAGCGCACCTTATCCACATCAATGTCCAAAGCCAAACAACGCCTGCTGTTCATTTTTTTTAATAACGGCAATGGCGAATAGAAATTTTCACTAAAACTTTTAACATCCATCTTTTTTTCGGACGTTTTAGGCTTAGGGGACTTTTTAGCAATTTTCGTTTTATTTTCGGACGGATTTGCCTTTGCAGTATTCCGAGGAACAGTTTGTATTTTTTTATTTGCGGAATCCTTATTTAGAGAAATAGGATTTCCCTGTTTATTGTTTCCGTTTGGAGAAGTCGTTGCGGACAACGCACCATTCTGTTTGGCCTTATCCATTAATTTTTTGCGCAAATCTTTGACCAAAGGCGTTTCAATCTCTTTAGGCAAACCATTTTCTTTCTGATTTTTCATCGAATCGATCCTTAATTACAATTAATATAAGCGCCATTCACCTGCTGTATAAATCAAGGGGCCGCCATTTACCGAATACCTTAATAAGCGGGTAATCCGGTTACGATCATAAAAAACCGAAAGCCGAAACGGCCAAAATGGCCGATTCGTCCCGTAAACATTTCCGTTGGTAATAATGCCTCCCTGTAAAGATCGCCATAAAAATTGCCACTCACACAAAAAGGTACTCCCAGAATTAAACTGATAAATGGTACCGAATGTCGTACCCAATAATCCGATACTGGAACGAATGCGCACATTGCGCCCCACAACAAAGTTACCGGAATTTATCCAGTTAAAAACACCGAATGTTAAATCTCTGCCCACATAAACAAAATTCTTGGTAAAACTAAAAACATTATTGATGTACAAATCTTTGGGATAATAATGCTTTGGCTTTGCCAAATCGATCAGATAATCCTGATCAAACAATGGCATGTATTTCGCGCGGGAATAAATTTTCCCGTAAGGAACGGTGCGAATAAATCTTACCCGACCCGTGGCATATACCGCATATTTTGCCACGTCGATATAATGTACCGTTTTCTCTATTTTCCGAGCAAAATTCTTACTGTATCCTACGGCCGTGATGGAAAATACTTTGGGACTAATAATTTTTATCGTGATTACGCAATGGGTTCCCGGGCCGGTTGGCAAATTTTCACTGTAACGATTCACCCCGTATAATGAACTATTATGTACCGCATACTCATTTATACTCCGCATGGCATATTCAATGCCGGATTGGGCGGCATATAAAGCGCGTTTCTTATTCATATCGATCACTTGCATAGTCGCTTCTGCGGTTAGCAGTTTAATAAAGCTTAACACGATAAGTCCGACAAAAACGATGAAAATCAGCAAACCAATAAGGACGATCCCCTTTTGGTTATCAACGGGGTGCGCAAATAATTTGAGCCGCGCAATGTTATTATTTTGCCTGATTCTCATTGTTTCTCTCGCTGTGTTTTATTTTTTTGATAGAATTTAATGTTTCCCTGCCAAAAAAAATTTTACTTTTTCCGATTAAATACATTTATGGCGTTAATGGCGCCGTATTTCGTAAATAAAACAGATTTTCCAGATGAATCGGTTGATTATCGCCGTTATTCACGGTGAAATCCACCTTAATGTAAGCCAATTTATTAATATCTGTCGTCGCCTTAAGGTCGCGATCCAAAAAGCGGAAGGGTGGTTTTTGCACATTTTGCAGTAAAATTGTCCATTTTCCCAGTTGACCGAAGCCAAAGCCCATTCCCCATCTTCCGTGCATTCCGCCGTGATATCCGCCGTTGTTCCCGCAGCCGTGTCCTCCGCCTCCATGGTGCCCGCCTCCTCCGTGATGTCCGCCTCCGCCGCCTCCGGCACTAACCGTGCTGCGCAGAAGCATATTATTGCTATACCGGTACATAATTTTTTGACCGTTTAAATCAATAAAATAAAGGATGCCACCAACCGGTGGCTGAAGAGTCGGGCTGATAATGTTCTTTGCATCTAATTGTTGCACTTCGGAACGAATGATATCCATTGCCGTACGCATATCCCATCGTGTAACCACTTTATCGGACAAAACCTTAAACGTACGGGCATTAAGCAGAATTACTCCGAAGGCAATTCCGGAAACCAGGCCGAGAATAATAATTACAATAATAAGTTCGATGAGAGAAAACCCGGATTCGTCGGTGCCATATTTCACTATGTTAAACCTTTTCTTCATAACCCGAGCCCAACTCAATCAATAAACAAAATACTTGGTAAATCTGACCGATAAGATTGCAGGATTTTGTATCTGCGGATGCTTAACCGAAACTGTAACTTGCCAGCAATCAATTTTTGCCTTACCCCAATTGCTTATTTTTTGAATACTGACAGTCCGTGTAAAATTTCGATTTAAATTTTCTTGGCCTGCAAATTTATTGATGTGTTTGTACCAATCCCAATGCTGATCTTTATACCCAATAATTTCTTCGATTTTCTCTTCTGCCAAAGAACTGGCCTCTTGCATATACATATACTTTGTGGCCTTAACCGAGGCAGTACCCGCCAACGAAAAAATAGTCGGAAAAATCAATCCGACTAAAACGAGCACTACAATCAACTCGACTAAGGTAAGGCCTTCTTCCGAAAAAAACGGTACCTTTTTTAGAATTCGTTTGCCTTGCATGGTATTAGCACCTTACTGTAATTAAGAAAAGAGGCTGTACAGCATCCCCTATACAGCCTCAAAATTCCGCCACGGTCACTTAACCACAAGTGCACCGTTAGCCGCAACACTCACAGAAAAATTACTGCCATTCGACTTTTTGGGAACTTTGCCATCGGTAAAAAAACTACCAGGATTCGCCTTGTAAGCCTGAACCGCTTTTTGCAATGTGTAATTCGGATTGGCCATTACCTCATTGGCAAATTTCATCATAATGGCCGCTTCGATGGCCTTGGCATTAGCTTTATCGCGGGCCGCATTGGCATTTTTGGTCATATCCATATAACGCGGTACAGCGATGGCTGCCAAAATGCCAAGGATTACGATTACCACAACCAATTCGATTAAGGTAAAACCTTTTTGATTGGATTTTGTCACGGACAACATACGTGCCTCCTACAATTAGTTTGGTTAAACATGGGTTTTAATTTATTGCACTATATTCATCATCTCCCACATCGGCAAAAACAAAGCCAACGCTAACAACAGAATCATACCTCCAAGTACTACCGTAATAATCGGTTCGATTAATGAGCTCATATTTTCTACCATTTCGTTTACTTCTTCTTCGTAATAATTCGAAACACTCAACAACATATCGTCCAAAGAACCTGACTTTTCACCAATAGAAACCATATCGACAAGTAATTCGGGAAAGTACTTACTTTTTCTAAGAGAGTCCGCTATGCTTTCACCTTTGATGATATTTTCGGTAACGATTTCGATTTCTTTATTATAAACCGCATTTCCCAATGATTTTTGGATTATTTTCAACGATTCGGTTATGTTAACTCCGGTACGATTCATGGTATAAAACAATCGGGCAAACCGGGCAACAATTACTTTCTTTAAGAAGTTACCGAGAACCGGAAGCTTTAATAAAGTTTCGTCCAGCCACATCCGGCCTTTTGGGGTTCTAAAATAATAAACCAATCCCACAATTATGACCAAAAGTGCAAAAAAAGTGATCAATCCGTATTGCGTCATTAAAGTGTAAATCCCCAATAAAATTCGGGTAGGCAATGGTAAAGCATGACCGCTGTTTTTAAACATGGGGATAAAATTGGGAATAACGGTGGTAACAAAAACAAAAAATGCACCGATAATCCCGATCACAACAAACATGGGATAGCGGAATGCCTTTTTAACGTCGTTACGAATTTGTATGTCTTTCTCCATATATTGGTGCATATATTGTAATGCTTCTTCCAGCGTGCCGCTAATTTCTCCCACTTTAATGGCATTTATGTAAATGGGCGAAAATACTTTCGGAAATTGCATTAATGCATCGGAAAACTTACTTCCCTGCTCGATATCACGATAAATGGTTTCGATAATGCGTTTAAAATTTTCGTTTTTGGTTTGCTCTTTAACCGTTTGCAATGCCAATAAAATAGGAATACCGGCTTTTAACATGGTGTAAAGTTGTTTGGTAAATAAAAGCACGGCATCATCCTTAATGTGCATTTTCAGTTTTGCTGGATGTGCTTTTGATTCAATTTTTTCGACTTCTACCGGAACCAAATCTAATTCGCTTAACTGGCTAGCCAAATCATCTTCATTTTTGGCTAGCATGGTGCTTTCCACAATTTTACCTTCCGCATCGTATGCACGGTATTTAAAATTTGGCATGGCTTACCTTCTATGTGTTTCAGTTAAAAATCCTAAAATAAAACTCTAACAACTGAGGGCCGTAAAATAAATTTACCACAAAGCCCAATGCGAAAAACGGACCCATTGGTATTTGCCGGGGCAAACGTTTTTGTCGCACAAGCCACATCAACCCAATTCCCAGCAAAGCAAGAATAAACCCCAAATACAAGGCCCATAAAATGAATTGCCAACCGAAATAAAATCCGCTGACGAAGGCCAATTTTACGTCCCCCATTCCCATGGCTTCCTTTTTAAACATCCGATTACCCAAATAGGCCACCAAAAACATAGAACCTCCGCCTACAAAAGCGCCGCTAATGGCTTGCTTAAAGGGAATGATGTGCCCGATACCGTTAATTATAATGCCAGATAAAAGTAAAAATATTAATATCTTATTTAAAATTAACCGGGTATGCCAGTCGATAATTGCTATGACAATTAGTGAATAGACGAATATCAGATAAAAAAGGAATGTGTACGAAAGACCGAATTTTTGAAACAGCGCCCAGGTTAATATTCCGGTGAGTAATTCTACAATGGGATATTGCCAGGAAATTTTTGCCCCGCAATAATGGCATTTCCCTTTTAGAATAATAAAGGAAAGTAGGGGAATATTATAATAAAAAGGCAGCTTATGATGACAATTGGGGCAGAATGAACGTCCCCAAACCACACTTTTGCCCAACGGAATGCGATAGCCGCAAACGTTAAGAAAACTCCCCGCCAATATTCCTAAGATAAAAACCGTTACACCGGGCCCATTCATTTACGATAACCTCAAATTTAATGGTTCATCGTTTGCTTCGGCTTTAATTTTTGCCTGATTACCGTTTTGGGCCGAAGCGGACAGAACCTTTTCATTATCGGATTCTTTTTTGGGTTCTGCCCCGCTCAAATGCAAATGTCGTCGGATTTTGGCAATTAATAAGTTCATATTAATCGGTTTGGTAACAAAATCATCGGCGCCCAATTCCAATCCCTTTAATTCGTTTTCGGCGCCGTTTAGACTTGTGATAATCAAAACCGGAACCTCTGCTCCTTCGGGATTGCTTCTCAAATGTTTTAAAAATTCGTAACCATCCATATTGGGCATCATTAAATCCAACAAAATAACATCGGGCATTTTTTTCTCTATGGCTTCCAGTCCCTTAATGCCGTCTTCGGCTTCCCGTACTTTCCATCCCTTCTGACGCTCCAGCATACGTTTTAACAATAAGCGGGTTACCGGATAATCTTCAACTACTAAAACATCAACGCTTTCTTCTTTTGAAACGGGTTTTACGGTCGGTTTGGGTTTGGGGCTTGCAGGCGGTGCGGTTTTGGATTTTTCTTTCTTTAATTCGGCCGCCAATTTTTTAATCTCGGATAATGAACCGGTAGGAACCGGTTTTTTAGGTGAAGAAGGCGCAGGCTTTCGAGGCTTTTCTTCCTTTCGGACCGGTGGAGTTTCAGCTTTTTCCGGAGCGGCAAGGGCCACTTGCTCCTTTGGCGATGCTTTACTACTGGCAATATTCAAATCCTGCTGGATAACCCGCAGAACTTCCTTGTAATCGGTAATGCCTTCGGCCACTAAAGACAAAGCATCTTCAAACAAATTACGGAATCCTTTTTGTCTGGCCAGTTTGCGCAATTCGCTGATGGAGGCTTCCTGATAAAGGGCATCTTTCAAATCCCGATCCATTAAAAGTATTTCATACACGCCAATGCGGCCTTTGTATCCGGTATATCCGCAAGCACTGCAACCTTTGGCCTTGTACACCACCGGCTGCTTATATCCCATTTGCTGAAACGTATGCAACAATCGCGGATCCAGTTGCTCTTTGTCTACCGTTTGTTTGCATGAGGTACACAGACGGCGTACCAAACGTTGTGCAATAATACCTTGCAAGGCTTCTGCCAATTTAACTTCGTCAACTCCCATATCTTTCAAACGAGTAATCGTACCGAAGGTATCATTGGTGTGCAGGGTACTTAAAACAAGATGTCCGGTCAGGGCTGCCTGAATGGCAATTTCTGCTGTTTCCCGATCGCGAATCTCGCCGACTAAAATCACATCCGGATCTTGCCGTAAAAATGAACGCAAGGCTGAAGCAAAAGTGATACCGGCTTTTTCGTTTACTTGTACCTGATTAATTCCGTCAAATACGTATTCTATGGGATCTTCGATGGTTAAAATATTAGTGGCAGAAGATTTTAAACTGTTAATAGCCGCATAAAGCGTGGTACTTTTTCCGGAACCCGTGGGGCCGGTTACTAACACCATCCCCTGACGAACGGAAAAGCATTTTTCTATTAATTCTTGGTTTACCCCGCGAATACCGAGCTGTTCAAATGAGACCATGGCCTTGCGCTTGTCAAGCAAACGAATGACTACCTTTTCGCCATAACTGGTGGGTAAAATGGAAACGCGCATATCAATATCGGCACCGTCCACAAAAATTTTGGTTTTACCGTCTTGCGGTTTACGTGTTTCGGCAATATTTAAATTCGAAATCACTTTGATTCGACTAACCAATTGCTGGTGCAGGGTTTTGGGTAGTTCCATATCGTTGCGCATTACTCCGTCAATGCGCAAACGAACTACTACATCCTTTTCCCGCGGTTCGATGTGGATATCGCTGGCATCGTTTAACACGGCGTCGGCAAAAATTTGATTCATTAATTTTACCACGCCTTTCTGTTCCACATCGTCTTCACCGGCAACATGAATGTCTATAGAAGTCTCTTTTTTTCTTACCAAGGAATCTATTATCTCATCCGGCGAATAAAATTCTTTTATCTTTTTGTTAATTTGCTCGCGCAGTGCGAAAAAGGTTTTTACGTATTTGCCGGTTAAATATTCTATTTCTCTTTCGGCTTCAAGATTGGAAGGATTAAAGGCGGCAATGTGCACCTCTTTTTCGGTTTCTTTAAAGGGAAAAATTTCATATTTTTTGCAAATGTCTTCCGGAATTTTATTGATTAAATGGGGATCTACTTTAACGTGATCCAAATTAATGACCGGAATTTTCAGACCTTCTTCGATAAAGGTAATCAAATCTTCTTTTTGTAAGTAGTTGTTTTTAATCAGAACATCAAAAAAATATGCCTCTCCGGAATAGCGCATTGCCAGTTCATCATATAATGCCTGATCAATAATTTGATAGTAAAGCAACGCTTTAACAAGCCAGTCGTCTTTAAATGTATGCTGGTGTCCCACACTCATGTTTGTCTTTTCCTTGTTTTTAGATTAAATTTTTATTCCTTCTAATTATCGTTTAAAATAAGATTTTCATTAGAATCGCTTTAAATAACAAGCAGATAGCTATTTTTGTATTAAATATGAACAGTAAAAATAGAAAGAGAGTAAATTCAAATCGAAAAGTAAAAATGACGGCATTTACGGTATTCCCGAAAGACTAAATTGAACAGGGGATATTAGATCGGCAATGTAGTTTTTAGGAATTGTTGATTACCTTGTACGGATGTGTAAAAAACATGGTAAACAATGATATTTGTTTTTAGCCGACGGCTAACATTTCTTGCCCGTGTGCCATGATTCGTTCTTTGCATGAGGGACAAATGGTATGGGAGAGTACCTGGTGCTCGGAAAGGGTGTAATTTTTGCTCCAAACAATCCGGAAATCATCGGTAATTATACGGGCACGATGGCACCAGGCACATACGGTCATGATTTCTTCGTGCGCAAACGATCGGTTTAATTTGGCTTTCATCTTATTTCTCCCGCTGTTTTGTTTTTAAATACATTTTCAAGAATTGTGCCAATTGATAAGGAAATGATTTTATCGCTGATTTTCACAACAGCTTGCCATCTTTATATGAACATTTTTTCCGCATGTGGGTAATTTTTAACACAAATATAATTTGTTTGTGGCAATATTTTGACCAGATGATTTGTATTTTGTTTTAAATAAACACAATCTACGAATTGTTGCCCAACTACTTTTGTTGCAGTAGATAATCCGCACTAATTCGTCCCGCTCCCGAAATGAAGAGACTAAACAGCATGAGCAAATAATCCAAAGGAATTTCAAAGCCATTGGCAGCGGCTTCGAAACCGTTACCGATAGGCACGGTAGATATGGCTACCAACATTACAAGCATCGGGAGAATGATAATAAAGCGAGTCGCTAATTCTAAAACCCAATAAATTCCGTATCACCGGCCAAATAGGCGTTTGAGGCGGGCAGAAGATAATGCATGCTGGCGAACCAGGCGACAACTTCAGGAATATGGCTCAGTTTTTTTGTCGATGTGCACCAAGAACCGTAAGCCAAAACCAAGCGAAAATGCAATGACGGCATCTCAGCTAAGGTTTCTGATTTTTGCCGTAATTTAAGATTAAGGAACGCATTTTCCTTTTTTTAGATTAATATTTTTGAAATCCCATAATACTGCCTTGGGCAAACATATCCCCTTGTAAGAAGGTAATGCAATCCGAACCATTATCCCGATCGCTTCCTTAAGTTTTTGCAACGCCTCGTATCCGTGATTAAAGGCGTTTACGTAAACATTGTTCACGTCCAGCAGCAAACTGCAATCTGCTTCCAAAATAATGGCACGAATAAAATCGGCTTCATCCATTTCGGCAGCAACGGGTGTATACTACGATACGTTTTCGATGGCAATTTTCATACCCAAAAAGTCCCGCACTTGTTTATTGCGCTCTACCACGTGTTTGATGGCTTTTTGGCGAAAGGGCATGGGCAGCAGATCGTATAAATGAGCATTTTGGCATCTACTAAAATTTAGATCTGGAATAACTTTTAAAGGAATAGGTTTGCAAAAACGATTTGAGTTCTTTCAAAAAATTAAAATTGAGCGGCTCGGGACTTCCCAAGGAAAGGGATAATCCGTGGCAATTCATAGGATAAGTTTGGGCAATACGATCTAATTTTTTTTCGCCATAGGCCTCCCATTGCCCATCCAGTTTTCCGGAGCGAACTCTACAAAAGCGGGTTTGTACACTGGCAAATCGAGCAATTGATCGACCAAATCTCTGCGTAATCCAAGGCCTGCACCTTGAATCCTTGTATGCTTCCTTTGTTTAAAAATAGGAATCGGGAATCGTATATTGGCACGATTCTCGATCATGCGTTAATGATATTAATTTAATCAGCTACCACACTCGCCTTCGCCACATTTGGCTTCTGTTGTTTTGGATTCGGATTTTTTTGCGTTGTTTTTCATATCCATTGTATTTTTGACGTCTGTTTTCATTTTATGTACGTTTTTATCGGATCCTGTTTTATTCATTTTGGCTTTTTTAACCGTTTTAACGGTTTTCTTCCTGCAAACGAACCTTAACTTTTACTGACTTTTAAAATTATTCCGCTGCCCGATTGCCTATAACTTGGTGCAAATTTGCACCCGACTGATGAATTTTATAAATTGCTTTCATATTTATTTAAACCGAAAAATACACAAAAGGAGGCTTTATGGGAAAAGGAGATCGCCGCACAAGAAGAGGTAAAATTTTCCGCGGTTCTTATGGCAAAAGTCGCCCTAAAAAGAAAAACTCAAAAAAAGAAAAATAATCTCCAAATGCCGTCTGCCAAGACGGCATTTTTGCTTTTAACCCGAAATATTCTTAATTAATTTGACTTTAAGAAGCTTGTGTGGGGTAGCTTGGTTAACCGTAATACGAAAAGAATCAAATACAATGGTTTCATTCGGTTTGGGAATTCGCCCCGCCTTGTTAAGCACCAACCCGGCAATCGTCTCATAGTCACCTTCAGGAAAGGTAAGCCCTGTAATTTCCTCTAAATCGTCCAAGGGAAAATTAGCATCCATTAACCAAGTATGATCATTAAGAGCTCGGATACCAGGCATTTTCTCAAAAGCTTCTGGAAAGTCCCCGAACATAGTCTCAATCAAATCATCCATAGTTACCAACCCGGCCGTTCCTCCGTATTCATCCACCACTAAAGCAACCGAAATATTTCTGCTCTTAAATTCTCGAAGCAATTGTGCACAACTTATATTTTCAGGAACCATTTCCAATGGTTTTATAATTTCACGAATAGAAGTCGGTCTGTCAAACAAATCGTATAAAAAAACAATTCCTCTAATATTATCCAAATTCTCTCGATAAATAGGAATATGCATAATTCCGTTCTTTATAAACATGTCCTTAATGGAATCCATTTCAATGGATTCGGGTGCCGCAATCATTTCGGTCCGCGGGGTCATAGCTTCACGTACTTTAATACTGCCAAAATCAAGAATTTTGTCAATATACTTTAATTCCGGATTGTTCTTTTCTTCTCCGCCCAGTCCCTCCTTCAGCAACAATTCCAGCTCGTCCCTGGAAAAAAAATAATGTGTGGCTTCATGTTGAATCTTAAAAAGAGAAAGCACCATATCTACAAGAATATTGAGTAGTCTGATAAATGGACTTAATATCCAAAAAAATAAATATACAACATACAAAACGGGACGAATCACAACATTCACCGTCGAACGGAATAACGATTTGGGTATAATTTCACCGAAAATCAAAATAGCCAGCGTAATAACAATCCATGAAATACCTTCGCCCATATAATGGATTAAAATAACCGTAGCAAAAGTAGTGGTCAAAATATTGGAAACATTGTTACCAAAAAGAATGGTCGAAAAAAAATCCTCCGGATGCTGCTGAAAAAAAAGCAGTGGCTTTAACAAAGCCACCCTCTGCTTTTTCCATATTTCAAGACGTAATCTGTTAAAAGCCGTATAAGCAGCTTCCGCACCCGCAAAAATAGCCGAAAGCAGTATTCCTATTAACGCCAAACTAATTTCGTACATAATACATACGTTCCCGAAAATTGTTTTGTTCGCTATCCTTTCGGGCAAACAAATAGTTAAGATTAAAGCGACTCTTAGCAGTTATGCCCGGCTTGCTTAGGCCTTTGTTCGATTAAGTGAATAAATAGCAAAAACACAACACCAATATTTACCTAATCTTACTGTAAACTTCGCTCGATTATTCGCAACAAAGTATCTTGATCAAAAGGTTTGGCAATAATCTCCAAATGCTCAAATGTTTTGAAATCATCCTTAAATTTATCCGTATCAAAAGCCGACAAAACAATTACCGGCAAATTCGGAAATTTTGCACGAATCGTTTTTATCAGCTCAATACCATCCATGCCAGGCATCTGAATATCCGAAAGGATAAGATCAAAATGCTCTTCTTGCAATTTATGCAAAGCAAAACGTGCGCTCTGTACATTTACAATTTTGAATGCTTTGTTCTTTAAATAAATACCCACAATCCGATGCATGTGGGGATCGTCATCAATCATTAAAATTCTTTTTTCCATGTAAATTCATCCTTGAATTTATGAAACTGAAAAACGCCTCATGAACGCTTTAAGCATAACAAACAACTTGGCCACCGGTAACCCTACGACATTATAATAACACCCTTCTATGCCTTCCACCAGCAAAGCACCCTGCCCCTGAATCCCGTAACCACCAGCCTTGTCAAAAGGTTCGCCGGTATTAATATAAGCTCGAATTTCCTCTTCGCTCAAACTGCGAAAACGAACTTTGGTACAAACGGCATCTAAAATTTTCTGTTCGTGTCGTTGCCAAAATATTCCTATTCCCGTATATACACGATGTGTTCGGCCGCTTAAGGCTTGTAGCATACGGAAAGCATCTTCCTTGTTTTTAGGTTTCCCCATAATCGTATTTTCCGTTACCACTACCGTATCCGCACTAATTACTAATGCATCCGGATATCTCTGCGCAACCGCCATGCCCTTATTCATAGCATTCCTTTGTACTAAATCCTCAAAATCGGTAGGTAATTTATGATCTTCTTCCGCATTACTGGGAATAACGCTAAACTTCAACCCCATTTGCTTCAGTAAAGCATAACGCCGCGGGGAAGATGATGCCAGAATAATTTCCAACCCTTCCAAATTATTAATTAAATGCGTAACCATTACAATCCTATACTCCGAAATAAATAGCGGCCAAACCTACCAGCATATCTAATTTAAGCAAATGACTAATACGCCCCAAGCTAATCGGATCATGCCGGAACCAAAGGTAAACACAGCTAAACAACAAAACCGAATCCACGCCAAACAATACAATTCGCCAATAGATAATACCGTAAATATTAAGAATATACGGCACCGCAGTCAGAATTATCAAAAAAATAAAAAGAGCATTGATCAAAGCCACCGATGCCTTTAATCCGAAACGGCCGGGAAAAGTAATCGTCTTCTGGTGTAAATCTCCCTCCAAATCTTGCATATCCTTAATAATTTCCCTGCCTAAATGAAAAAAGAAAGCAAAAACCGCCGGAATAATTCCAGAACGCAAATCACCGACACTAAGGGCTCCGTAAATAAAAGCCATGGCCGAAGCCATGCTTACCGTGATATTTCCCCACAAAACAGTGCGCTTTAAACGGGCGCTGTACAAAATCAACAAAACCGCGATAACCAAGGCAATTACCAACATAGTTCCGTTGCAAAAAAAAGAGAGCAAAAAAGCCAAACCGTAGGCAATAAAAAAATACAACCAGGCTTCTTTTGCTGTAACTTTCCCGGCTGGCAAAAGACGCTTGGGCTTGTTAATTCGGTCTATCTCGAGATCGAATATATCGTTAATAATATTAGCCCCAGCGGCAATAAGCGCGGCTATTACCGAAGCCATAATCAATTGGCCGCTTAAATGGAATGCTGGTGAAATAAAAGCGGCAATCCAAATGGTGATAAATGTAATAATTACATTTAACGGACGGCTTAACGCCCAAAAATAACGCACATGTCGTAACATTTTTAGTCGCTGTTTATTAAATAATTTCGAAAATCAATCCACTGTTTTTTTTGCAATAAGGTATATCGATCGTCTTGTAATGCTTTATCCAACAGTTCAATCGCTTTTCCGCGGGACTGTGCAGGAAAATAAAGAGTGGGCTGATCATCAAGATTTTTCGGCTTTAATAACCTACGGTCAACCAAAAAAGCCAAATCATTTTTTAGGGTTTCCAAGGTCCGGCCTTTTTGAATTTCTTTTATCTTATATAACTCAAAGGCTGTCTGCGGATGTTTTTTCCAAATGGCCCTTAATATGGGCCAGTATCTTTTAGAAAGCAGATAATCTTCCGCTTTTATCCTTATCATCTTATCAATAACCAGACGATTTAAGGCAATTTTAGCTGCGATCAAGGCTAAAGGAAAAATAGGAAATACTTCGCCTGGCATTGGCCGGTCCATAATGCGCGCTATTTTTTCTTTAACATACCATGGCGTATAATAGGAGCTTTCGCGATAATCCCAAAACAAATGATTGCGCGGCATATATTCATGTAAATCGATTATATCGGAAGGAAGCTTTTTATGTTTGAGATAATTCATCTGCAAACGCAAAGAATCGCCGGTTAAGGTTAACGGAGCAAGCCGCAACCAATTCGGTTTAATGCCTAACAACGGTGCCTTCGTCGAATCCTGAGCATGAATGGTGGTAAATCCCACCGAAAAAAAAGCAAATATTCCCATAATAATCCGCTGCCACCGCCACGGTATTTGCATCACTTCCTCCCTGCCTTAGAACGATTTGCCTAACGTTTTTAAACGTTTTCTAAAGAATAACCACTTCGGAGTTTTCTTCCAATAAGTAAGATACCTCTCACCGAATTTTAAATACAAATATTTTTCTTCATAACGAGCAAGAAAATCATAATAAAAAAAGATAAACACAAGCAGTATTAATGAGAACATAGACATGGTAAGTAAAGATAAAGCCAAAAATAAAACAAGCCGACCAAGATAACCGGGATGGCGTGTAAAACGAAACGTACCGTCGGTTATCAAGTTTCCTGCTTTGTTACCTTGAGTAAAAACTCGATGCCCGTCTATAATAAAAATCGAAGCAATGCCAAACAAAACCACAACTAAAACACCGTGCACAACCCAGGGAATTCTTGGCTTCGAGGGCAAAAAGAAATGTAATAAAAACGAATCGCCTGCCCACCCTGCAAAAAAAAACAACACTACAATTTTTTGGCCGTAAGCCCCGAACGGGTGTTCTCCCTCACGCGCTTGCATGGAATTAACCATCCATTTTTTTGCGCAACAATTGGTTAACCATTTGCGGATTGGCTTTCCCTTTGGAAATACGCATTACTTGCCCCACCAAAAATCCGATCACCTTGGTCTTTCCCTGACGATATGCTTTTACCTCCATAGGATTTTCTTTAATTACACGCTCAACAAACGCTTCGATCTCATTCGTGTCCGATATTTGTTTTAAGCCAAGTTTCTCTATTGCCTGATCAACGGTAAAATTGTGTTTGAGCAAAAAATCAAAAACCTTTTTTGCCGCACTTGTGCTGATAACGTTCGCCGCAATAGCCTTTAATAAAGAAGCCAATTTTTCCGCGGAAATCGGAAAAGTGTCAATGGAAACTTTACGCTCATTTAATGTGCGAGATACCTCGCCCAACATCCAATTGCTAATCATTTTATAGTTGCCAAAATGTGCGGCTACCTGTTCAAAATAATCGGCCATAGAGCGACTCTCTGTAAGAATGGCAATATCGTAATCCGGCAATGCATAACGCTTTTTAAAACGTTTTGCCTTTTCATCCGGCAATTCCGGCAACCGGGAGCGAATGGCTTCAAACCATGGCAAATCGATGGAAACCGGCACCAGGTCGGGCTCGGGAAAATAACGATAATCGTGCGATTCTTCTTTTCCGCGCATGGGACGCGCCTCGTTTTTTTGAACATCCCAAAGCAGAGTTTGTTGCTCCACCTGCCGACCGTTTTTTAGCAGTTCGATTTGCCGATTGATCTCAAATTCTAACGCTTTTTGCACGTGACTAAAGGAATTCATGTTCTTTAATTCGGTACGCGTGCCAAAAGTCTTTTGTCCTTTTGGACGCACACTGATATTTGCATCGCAGCGAAAACTTCCTTCTTCCATATTGCCATCACTAATGCCCAAATAGCGTACCAATTGACGCAATTTACCTAAATAGGCAACCGCTTCGGCCGGAGAGCGCAAATCGGGTGCGCTGACAATTTCCAACAACGGCATTCCGCAGCGATTTAAATCGATCAACGTTTCGTTTTCGCTAACATATTCCTCATTGTGAACCGATTTACCGGCATCTTCTTCCATGTGGATGCGAATCAACCCCACGCGTTTTTTTCCGCTTTCTGTCTCAATTTCAACATATCCGTGTTCGCATATCGGTTCTTCAAACTGAGAAATTTGATAGCCTTTGGGTAAATCGGGATAAAAATAATTTTTTCGTGCAAATCGATTATTGCGCCGAATTTCCGAATGAGTGGCCAGACCCAGCAATACGGCAAATTCCACCACTTTTTTATTTAAAACCGGTAAAGTCCCGGGCATTCCGAGGCAAACAGGACACGTTTGAGAGTTGGGCTCGGCTCCAAACCGCGTGCTACAACCGCAAAAAATTTTGCTTTCTGTCAAAAGTTGCGTATGAACTTCCAGTCCGATAACTGCTTCGTATTCCATAATACCTTTAATTGGGGGTTAGTTTTTCTAAATTAAAATTGCTCTATTTTATGGGCAATTTGTAATAGCACTTCTTCCTTAAACGTTGCCGACAATATTTGAAGCCCAATAGGCAAGCCGTCTGAATGCCTGCCTGCGGGAACGTTCAAGGCACAAATACCGGCCAAATTAGCCGTTACCGTGTAAATATCCATTAAATACATGGTTAAAGGATCTTCGATTTTTTCGCCTAATTTAAATGCCGTGGTGGGTGTGGTCGGTGTAATTAACGCATCGTATTCCTTTAAAGCGGCAAACATCTCTTCCTGAATAAGCCGACGCACCTGCATGGCTTTTTTGTAATAGGCATCGTAATATCCTGCGGACAATACATAGGTTCCCAGTAAAATACGCCGCTTAACTTCTTCTCCGAAACCTTCGCTACGGGTAATTTCGTACATTTCGTTCAAATCATCGGCCTTTACAGCCCGATACCCGTAACGTACGCCTTCGTACCGAGCCAAATTAGAAGAAGCCTCGGCCGTGGCAATGATGTAATAAGCGGCAATCGCGTATTTCGTTAATGGTAAATGCATCCACTCAACCCGAGCACCTGCCGCTTTTAAGCGGTCTGCCACGGCTAAAATTTTTGTTTTGATTTCGGGGTCGAGCCCAGAAGCAAAATACTCTTCGGGTAGCCCGATCTTCATTCCTTCTATATCGCGTTGGCATAATGACCAATAATCAGGAACCGGTTGATCGGACGAGGTGGAATCGTGCGGGTCTGGCCCAGCAAGGTAAGGTAAAACATACGCCATATCTTCGGACGAATTGGCAAAAACCCCAATTTGATCGAGCGACGAGGCGTAGGCCACCAAACCGTAACGCGAAATACGGCCGTAAGTAGGCTTAAGTCCCAAAAGCCCCGTAAAAGAAGCCGGTTGGCGAATGGAGCCCCCTGTCTCGCTGCCCAGAGCCACATCACAAGCACCAATAGCCAAAGCAACCGCAGAACCTCCGCTGGAGCCACCGGCAACACGCCCGGGATCAATAGGATTTTTGACCGGACCAAAGACCGAATTTTCACTGGAAGAACCCATGGCAAACTCATCCATATTGGTCTTTCCGATCAATATGGCATCGGCTGCCTTAAGCCGTTCGATCACCGTGGCATTAAATGGGGCATTAAAATTTTGCAGAATTTTACTGGCGCAGGTAGTTTTATGATTCTTAATATTAATATTATCTTTAACGGCAATCATAATCCCGGCAAGCGCTCCCACGCTTTGCCCCTGCGCAATTTTTCGATCCGTTTCCTGCGCCTGCCGTAGGGCCTCTTCTGCATAAACCTGCGTAAAGGCGTTTAGATTTTTATTTTGCTCGATGTTGGTCAAGGCATTTTTTACCCGCGACTCAACCGTCTGCTTTCCCTGTAAAACACTCTCGTGAATATCCCTGATACGCATGGGCAATAACTATTCGCTTTCCGATTTTTGTGATGCGGATTCTTCGTTTTCTTTGTGTTGTACTTTTTCTTTTTGGGATTCGTGATGTGTGGTTTCCAAAGGTTTATTGAGATCCAGTTCTTCTTCGATTTCGCTGGTGGCTTTTTTGAATTCCCGAATACCACGCCCCAATCCCTGAGCTAATTCCGGCAATTTTTTTGATCCGAACACTAAAAGAATAATAAATAAAATGATTAATAATTCGCCTGTTCCTATGCCAAACATAATTTCACCTCATCGGTTAAATGTTTTTTGAATCTTTAAATTCGTTTTTACCATAGTTTAAAACTCTTTTTATTGTCCACAGTACAATGATAATTGCTAAAATTATTAAATAGTTCATTGGTTCCTATGCGAAACATTGCACTTCCTACCGGTTGAATGCCCTTACGAAAATTTGGTTTCTTTTTGGGAAATTTAGTCTATCCATTTGAGTAAATAGGCAGCGATAATAATGCCAATAATACCTATCACATTCAGTTTAAAACTAAATCCCAATGTAAAGGTTAGAATAACCAAATTTAACGTAGCCGGGCCAAATTGGGCAACGGCCGATTTCAGAAAGAATTCTTTAACCACACCGGCAGGAATTAGGTAAGCGACCAGCTCGCCAAGGGCAGAACCTATTAAAGCCCCCAAAAAAATAATCAAAATAATCGTCCAAAAATTTTTTCGATTCATCTTGTCCCCTAACACCGGGATGGATTAAATACCCTTTCCTCCCAAGCGTTTACCTTGCCCCAAACGAATGACAAAACGAATTAATCCGCTGGCCACATATAATAGAATCATGGGAAAAATAAACGTTTGGGGTGCAATAATTAAAAGAATAATAACTAAAATTACGATTAAAACGCCGACTTTCTGCCACAAATTTCCTTTGAATGTTAATTTGGGCATTACTTCGTACCGAATCGTACTTACCATCAAAATACAAACGGTTAACACCAACACAAGCAAATATTTCGGGAAAACCCGTTCAGGAAAATATGCAGCAACAAAAATAAAATAAGAAGCAATGGTAATGGCCGAAGCCGGAGAAGGCAATCCGGTAAAGGCTTTTTTTTCAAAGCTTTCCAGTTCCACATTAAAACGCGCCAATCGAATGCTGGCAAAAAGCAAGGGGAAAAAACTTAAAAAAACCCCCACAGTGCCCCAGTTATGAAAGTAGTACAAATAAATCAATACCGACGGTGCCAAACCGAACGAAACCACATCGGCCAAAGAATCGTATTCCACGCCGAATTTGCTACTGGTACCGGTGAAACGTGCGACACGACCGTCCATGCTATCCATAAAGGCAGCCAAAATAATAAGCCACGAAGAACGTACAAAATCGCTACTATTAAAGGCATAAAGCACAGCTAAAAAGCCGAAAAACATATTGGCAATCGTAAAAAAACTGGGAACAATCGTACGCGGTACTTTAATCATTTGCTAAATACTCCTATAATCGTTTCACCGGCGCGGGTTTTTTGGTTAAGCCGCACTTTAACTTCAACGTCCATTGGCAAAAATATATCCAAACGCGACCCGTATTTTATCATACCAAAACGCTGAGAACGCTGCACCTTTTGCCCCAGTTCTAATTTACAAACAATGCGTCTGGCAATTAAACCCGCGATTTGCTTGAATAGTATTTTCCCGTAAGAGGTGGTTATGCCGATAATTTGCTGTTCGTTTAGCTCACCGGTACGATGCTCAAAAGCCGCTAAAAACTGACCTTTCTTGTACTCTAAAAAATCAACCGTTCCGTTTGCCGGAATTCGATTTACATGGCAATTAAAAACAGACATAAAAATACTGATTTTTTGCGCTTTGCCTTTTAAAAAATAGGGTTCTTCTTCTTGAGTAATTAAAATAACCTTCCCGTCGGCCGGGGCAACTATAACCTCCGCCGGCCCGTCAAAATACCGTTCAGGATCACGAAAAAAGAAAAAATTAAAAACAAATAAAACAGCCACAGGAATGACAATAATCCACAAAACAAAAAATTTTAATAGCACTGCTAAAATAATCAAAAGGAACAAAATAATAGTCGTTCCCAAAATCACAGGTAAACCATCACGAGCAATCATAAAGTGTCTACATTCCTTTCGGAATTAATTCTCCCAAAAACAACCGGCACCCCTTCCGGCTGACCAAAATTCGTTTATCTTTCCTTAAAAAGCAAAAATAATTTGGCCCCATAAACCAAAATCAACAACCCGCCTGCCGCCCTACTGTTCTGCTAAAAAACCGCCTAAAAAAATCTTTATCCTTCAAAAAAGAAGCCGGTATTTCCCGTTTCATGCAAACGAGCGGCTTTTTGCTACCCCGGATATTTTCCTAACACGATCGTCAATATTTTTGTTTTTCCGCCGCGCCAAATTTTAACTTGAATTTTATCGCCCACACGCAAATCCAACGATAGGATGACCGCTTCTGCATCACTGTAACTGCTGATCGGCTGACCGTTAATTTCCATAATCACATCACCCAGCTTCACTCCGGCCTTCTCCGCCGGACTATGCCGATCCAACCGCCGTACGTATACACCGTTAACCGAGGGGTATCCCAGAGAACGGGCAATATACGGATCCAAATTGGAAACATACATCCCGATCCATACATTCTTATCGCCGCCACGCCGATTTTTCAGCTTTTCGACAACCCGCTTAATTCGGTTACTGGGAATGGCAAAACCAATTCCAACCGAGCCATGCGATTGCGGATCCGCGGTAAAGATAAAGGTATTCATGCCTATTACTTCACCGTCCGCATTACACAAAGGGCCTCCGCTATTCCCCTGATTTATGGCCGCATCGGTTTGAATCATATCTTCGTAAATACGACCTTCCATTGGCGAAAAATCGCGGTTAACCGCACTGATCACCCCAACGGTTACCGTGGGCTGATTCTTAATAAACAAACCGAACGGATTTCCCAAGGCAATCGCCCATTCTCCGATAAGAATATCATCCGAATTACCGAATTTAATGTAAGGAAACTTCCCTTCGATTTTTAGCAAGGCGATATCCGAAACCCGATCTTTGTCGATCAATTTGGCCGGATATTCCTTACCGTTGGATTTGGCAACAATAATTTCCGTAGCATCGCCTACCACATGTTCGTTTGTAACAATATAGCCGTCTTCCGAAATAATAAATCCCGAACCTATCGATTTAACCTTTTGTTCGACAATCCGGTCGCCGAAAAGCTCAGGGAAAAATTGTCTAAAAAACGGATCGTCATAAAACGGGCTGCGTTGTACATAACGGTTAATTTGGGTAACATTCACCGAAACCACGGCCGGACTAACCATTTTTACGGCACGCGTAATGGCATTTTGTCGATGACTGGTCAAATTTTGCGGCGTTGTTGCCGTACTCTCGGCATGGGCAACACTTACAAACGACGTATCGGCCGGTCGCACATGTTCCGCCGCTTTGTTAAGCGGCAAATATTCGACCAACAAAACACCGCTTAAAACGCCAATGCCAAGAACTACCAAAAATTTCCATAATTTGGACATAATGCACCTTTATGGTTTAATGTAAAAACTATCGGGCCTCTTCCGTTTTTATTCGCGATTTTGGACTTTTTCCCAATCTGCCAGAAAACGTTCGATGCCAATATCCGTTAACGGATGTTTAATCATTTTTTCGATAACGGCAAACGGAATGGTCGCTATGTCTGCTCCGTACATGGCCGCTTCCACCACATGCATGGGATGCCGGATACTGGCAACAATTATTTCCGTTTCGATCATATAATTTTCGAAAATTTGCTTTATCTGGCCAATAAGTTCCATACCCGGCGTTGCAATGTCATCCAACCTGCCCACAAAAGGACTCACAAACGTGGCACCGGCCCGTGCCGCCAGCAAAGCCTGAATCGGAGAAAAAACCAATGTTACGTTTGTACGAATACTCAGGGCCGTTAATTGCTTTACCGCTTTTAAGCCTTCTTTGGTCATAGGAATTTTGATTACAATATTTTCATGAATGGCCGCCAGTTCTTTAGCCTCTTTTACCATACCTTCGTTATCCAGCGCAACCACCTCGGCACTAACCGGCCCGTCCACAATCTCACAAATCTGACGATAAATTTCACGCGGTTCGCCCTGCTCTCTCGAAATCAAAGTCGGGTTGGTCGTTACTCCGTCCAAAACGCCCAAACTGGCTGCCTCTCTTATTTGCTCGATATTTGCCGTGTCTATAAAAAACTTCATCCGATTCTCCTTTTATTGTTTAATTTCTTTACTTCCTGTTTTGCACCTTTTCCCAATCGGCCAAAAAACGTTCGATGCCAATATCTGTTAACGGATGTTTGATCATTTTTTCGATCACATTAAACGGGACAGTGGCAATATCAGCACCAATCAAGGCCGATTCCACCACATGCATTGGATGCCGAATGCTGGCCACAATAATTTCCGTTTCGATCATATAATTATCAAAAATCTGCTTGATTTCGGCAATTACATCCATACCATTGGCGCCCGTATCATCCAGACGACCAACAAACGGGCAAACATACGTTGCCCCTGCACGGGCGGCCATTAAAGCCTGAATCGGGGAAAAAATCAGCGTCACATTGGTTTTAATCCCTTCCTGTGCAAACACCTTAACCGCTTTCAGGCCATCTTTGGTCATGGGAATTTTGATTACAATATTGGAATGAATTTTAGCCAGCTCACGACCTTCTTCCACAATTCCCTGCCAGTCCAAAGACACCACTTCGGCATTGACCGGCCCGTCTACGACCTGACAAATCTTTTTGAAGATCTCTTCCGGTTTGCCGTTCTCTTTGGCCAATAGGGTGGGGTTAGTGGTAACCCCGTCCACAATGCCCAAGCTGGCAGCTTCCTCAATTTCGTCCACATTTGCGGAATCGACAAAAAATTTCATAATTTATTCCTTCTTTTTAAATAAATTCGACCATATTTTAATACACCAACTTATTTATCATGATCTCTCTTTTTGCCATAGCACAAAAAAACGTCAGCCTACCGGAGATGTTTCGTATTTGCGCCTGCCTGGCCATTCTTTTTTTTAACGGGCTCCGGATAAATTACCTTTTCCAAAATAAGACCCGAAGCCGGCGCTGTTAACGGAACACGGGTGCGATCTTTGCTTTGGATTATCGCTTCCATTTCGCGGAGGGTTATTTTACCGCTGCCCAACGCAATTAATGTGCCCACAAGGGCCCGAACCATTCCGTGTAAAAACCGGTTAGCCGAAATTTGGTAAACCAAACGCTCGTCTTGCACAAACCAACGACTTTTAAAAATAGTACAACGATAATGCTTGACTTCACTATTAACTTTGCAAAACGCCTGAAAATCTTCGTTGCGCTTAATTAGCTCCGCTCCGAGTTGCAGCAATGTTTTATTCAGCGCATATCGCACCTGCCAAACATATTTACGATAAAGGGCCGTCGGATTCAGAGCAATATAATAATGGTATTGCCTTTCGACGGCATCAAAACGAGCGTGGAAGTCATCCGGAACAACGGCAATGTTTTTCACCACGATATCACGGGCCAAAATGCCGTTCAAAGATCGCTGCAATTTTACCGGAGAATAATCCGGAATATCAAAATGTGCCACCTGACCCCGAGCGTGTACGCCGGTATCGGTCCTTCCCGAACCTGTAACTCGGATTTGTTTTTTAAAGATCAAAAACAGAGCTTTTTCAATTTCTCCCTGAATGGTTCGCTGCCCCTTTTGCAATTGCCAGCCAAAATAGTGCGTTCCTTCGTATTCAACAATAATTTTTATTCTGGGCATTCTTTCTTCACCAAAAATTAATAGCTGGAATATAACGGTTTTTTACATCCGATTCAAGTAAACACTTTTTTCATAACTTCGTAAATTTAATGAAGTTATATTTTATCGCTTCCGTCGGGTTGGTTCTTTGAAAAACGGGGAAAGCTAAAATTAAAACAAAGACAAAACGAATTTGGGACACACGTTTCTGCCTTTTTAACCGAATCGGCCTTAAATTTTTTGCATCGAACGCAATAGGTACAAGCGGCGGGCAGGAAAAAAGAAGATGTAAAATTATGCCTAAAATCAAAAAAGTCCCGCAAAAAGAATTCAATCACTCATGCAATTCCAAAACGGAATTGACACGTTTTGTTGCCGGATGAGCGAATAACTTTTTGCAGAACTTTTATCACTAAAATCCGCTAACTTTTTTGCTGTTGAAAGCGGTAATACAAGGTTACAATAAAGCCCAAAATCATTAGAATAGTACCCAACCATAGCAGGTTAATAAAAGGTTTGACAGAAACTTCTGCGGCTAAAATTTCCTTGCCTGCCATGGGATTGGTTTTATCCGTCGGATTTGTCAGTAAAATATGAATCGTACGCGCTTCCACATTAACACTTTTCAGGTACACTTTCCCTTTACCGTCCACAAACGTTGCCGGTTCCATGTCCTTTTTTTGATTATGCATGTGAATGCCGGGTTCTATTTCGCCGATTAATTTACCGTTTGCGTCAAATACATCTATCACCGTTTTTAATACAATGGTAGAACCTCCCATTTCGTGGGATTTCATGTCATATCCTTTGAACAGCAACGTATAGGTTCGGTATTTTATTTTTTGCCCTTTAACCAGCGTCAGTTCGTCGCCTCGCGGCATACTTTGTTCTGCAGGAATTATTTGAATCGGCGAAATGTACAAATCTTTACTCCATTTATTTTCCACCGATGGGCCCACCATCCAAGCCCTGCTGTAATCGCTCCAATAAAATTTGGCAAATGTTTTTTTACCGTTAACGGTTAAAATCACACGATTTTTCCCGTCTTTAGCCGCTTGCTGACCATTATATTCAATGGTATAGCCAAAAACTTTTTTAGGAACATCCTTGGGAAATTGCACTTTAACTTCGCGGTCGTATCCGGTTGAGGCCACAATGCCCATAAACATTAACCCCACGCCCACATGCACCAAATAACCGCCGAAACCGTAATTTTTCTTGCGCAGCAATTGGATGACCAATTGCCCGTTTACCAGAATCACAAATGTGGATAAAATAAAAATAAGTAGCGGAATTAAATCTTTTACTCCCAGAAAATAATAAACCGCACCGAGGGCCAAACTGACAATACTGTGAAGGGTTACGGTTTTAAGCTTGTTCCAGCTCGATGTTTTCCAGCGCATAACCGGTGCCAGAGCAATAAGCAAAGCCATTAATATGGCGCCGGGACCGGCAAGATAATTGTAATATTCCGTTGCAAAACTCTCGGCTTTGCTTTTGAATATGCCACTGATAATAGGCCATGAAGTACCGATAAAAACAAAAACGGAAAATAAAACCAATATCAAAATACCCAAATCGATAAAACTTTCCCGCGTGCCTAACGAGCTGTAAACTGGTTTGTATTTTACTTCGTTAACCCGAAACAAATAGACCAAAATGCCCAAAGCGAAAAAGAACAATACAAATGCGATTAGGTAATTGCTAAGTTCGCTTTCGCCAAAGGAATGCACGGAAAAATCGGTTAAAATTCCACTGCGCGTTAAAAAGGAGGCGTAAAGAACAAACACAAACGTAAGGATGGCCATCAAAATATTGGTCTTTTTCATACCACCCTGAACCAGTTGAATAATAAGGCCATGAATAAGGGCCAAACTGAACAACCAAGGAACCAAAGAACTGTTTTCCACCGGATCCCAGCCCCAAAAGCCACCCCAGCCAAGGGTAGTGTATGACCAATAGCCGCCCAAAATAATGCCCGCGCCCAGCAGCAATCCGGCAAATACGGCAAAAGGCAAAACCGCACGTACCCATTCGTCGTACTCCCGTTTAATAAGTGCATACATGGCAAAAGCAAAAGGGATCATGGTGGCGGAATAACCGGCAAATAAAATCGGCGGATGAATTACCATCCACGGATCTTGCAACAATGGATTCAATCCGACTCCGTCTCTCGGGACCATTCCCACCCCAAACGAGGCCGGATTTACATGCCAAATATAATCAAACGGATTTTTCCGGATTAAAATGATTGCAATAAAAGCCATTACCATTAACATAAAAGCCATTACCAGAGGCTCTTCTTTTTTACGTGTGCGAATAATCCAAAATCCGTAAAGCACGCCAAAAACCAGCCAAAGCAAAAAGGTGCCTTCCTGTCCGGCCCAAAAAGTGGAAATAAGGTAGAACAGGCTTAAGCTGCGCGACGAATAACTAAACACATAATTCCATTCGAAATGGTGTGTCAATATTCCGTACATTAAAAGGACAGCCTGAAAAATGATAAGCCCGCTGGCCGTATAAAACGCCACTCTGGCAAATGTTAATAACGAGGGTTCTCTTTTACGATCATAAAGATAGTAGGCCGCAATGCTTAGCATTAAAGCTACAAACGTAAGGGCGGTTGCCGTAATTCCGATAATCATGAATTATTCCCTTCCGGTTGGTATTTGGACGGGCATTTCACCAAAAGCTCTTTGGCATGGAAAACACCGTTTTCATACTTCCCCACGCAAACAACATGTGAGGCCTGATCAAAGTTTCCCGGTTTGGCACCGTCGTAAACGACGGGTAACACATCGCCTTTCTCGTCGCGAATTTTGAATTTGAACTGATTGGTATTGACATCAAAATTCCCAGATCCAAGCCGTTCCCCTTTTACCTGCACCACTTTATCCATGTGTTTCGCTTCTTCCACAGAAACATAGGGCGTAAGGGAGGCGTTAAACGATACGGCCGCCCAAATTGTAAAGCCGATAATAATAACGGCCCCGATGATATATTTTGAACGCATAATCCGGCGCTCCTTTTTTTTAATTTACCCGATTTTTCGTCTGTAAAACGTTTCGGAAAAAAATGCGTTTAGCCTTTTGCGTTATTTCATTGAATATTATTTATCGTTTTTTTTCTCTTCCGGTTCCATACCCAAATGCAATGCTTCAATTTCCCGTTTTAAACGTTTAATTTCCCGATCTGTTTTGTTGACATAAAGAAAAACACCCAACCAAATAATCAAATTAATCACCAATACAACATACAAAGGATCCATTTATTTCTCCTCAAATGTTTTGTTTTCTTCGTAACGTCGGAGCAGCATTTTAAGCTTAACCTGCGTTTTACGTATATTAAACACCCATAAAAACAGAATGGTTTGCAAAATCAAAGAACTAAAAAAAACCAGACGCTGCCGAGCTTCCATATTGATTTTACCTTGTGTATTCAAAACCGGATCGGGATGCAATGAAAAATAGATACGCGGTACGATAAACACGAAGAATGGTACCGAAACAAAAGCCAGCAAGGAATAAACGGCCGACAAACGGGCGCGACGATCTTCCTGTTCAAGAGCGGAACGTAACGAAAAATAAGCGCCGTAAATAAGCAATAAAATAAAAATCGATGTTTCCCGCGGATCCCAATTCCAATAGGAATGCCAAATTTGTTTGGCCCAAATCGACCCAGTTACGGTAGCCAAAATGGCAAACAAAATACCCATTTCGTTACAAACCTGTGCATACGCATCGTAGAGCAAATCTTTTTTTTGTAAATATCGATAGCTATAATAAGCTCCCAATAAAAAAAACACCACGGCCATCCAGGCCACCGGTACATGAAAATAAATAACCCGTGTAAAGGCCCCTAACCCTTCTTTTAAAGGTGCCCAAACAAAGGCAGCCGTGATGGTTAGGGCAAACAACGCAAAAAGCAGCCATTTTGCAATTTTGATGATCATAAGACACACCTAAACTTTATTGTTTCCAAAATACTTAACGTATCTAAAAAAATTTCTTGCGAATTTTTCCATCATTCGTTCCAAACATAATCAAACAACAAAATACTGGCCGTAATAATGATAACGCTATAGGCAAGTAAAGCCTGTAATTCATTCTGGGCGCTCAAAAGCGCGGTTTCTTCGGTTGCCTTTTTAGTGGCACTAATCCCACTGATTAATACCGGTAACAAAATAGGAAAGGCCAAAACGGTAAACAAGGCACCCTTGGCACTGGCCTTGGAAATAATAGCGGCTACCATGGTGCCCCCTCCGGCCAAACCAAAATTTCCGATTAATAATGTCATGGCAAAAATGGCAAAACTTGTAATCTTAAAATTCATTGCCGCAATAAACAATGGTACAAGTACCACTTCCAGAGCCACGAGTAATAGTAAATTAAAGATAAACTTACCCAAAAAAATATGCACCGGACGGGCAACCAGCTTTAACGTATCTGCCGTCTGGGTTTCTTCTTCCCGAATAAAAATATGTGAAAGACCCGACATGGACGAAAAAAACAAAATCACCCAAAATAAGGCGGCCAAAACTTGTATTCCGGCCGTATAGGTTCCGATGGCAAACGAAACGGCACTTAACGTAACCACGGCAAATAGCAAAATCGCATTAATGGCATAACGTGTTTTGAACTCTTGCTGCAAATCTTTGATTAAAATAAGATAGGTTTGCTTCATGCCTGTTCCACCTTAAGAGTCTGATCCACCAATTGCAGATCTTCAGTATCATTGGTAGCCACGATTAGAATTCCCTGTTTTTTTTGCTCGCGTAATAAATAATAAACCGTTTCGATTCCTTTTTCGTCCAGATTGGAACGCGGTTCATCCACCAATAAAACCTTAGGCCGGTGAAGTAAAGCAGCCGCATATTTAAGACGCTGCTGCATACCTGAAGAATAAGCCTTTACCGTATCGTCTTCGCGACCTTTCAACCCCAAAGTTTCCATTAAATCAGCCACCCGTTCTTTGTAATCGGGCAAATTACGCATGCGGGCAAAAAAATACAGATTCTCACGCGCCGTCAATTCCTGATATAACTGTAAATAGGGACCCACCAATCCGATATACTGATAAATTTGTTCTCTGGGAACTGTTTTGCCGTCAATTTGATAGGCAATCGTGCCGCGGGTAGGTGCAATTAAATTAGCCAGAATTTTAACCAAGGTTGTTTTGCCTGAACCATTAGAACCAATAATAGCCAAAGCTTCTCCGGCGGAAATATCAAAATTTATGTTGCGCAAAACGATATGATCTTCATAGCGTTTAACGATTTTTTTTGCTAACAGTCGCATAGGCAAATTTTACCACCCGCTTCCTTTTGCCTTTTCTCAATTCGATCTTTAACGAAACAGAAAATTAAAGAAATAATTCTCAATAAACAAATAAAATGAACCGTTCTGCACAGGTAAAAAAAAAGAGAGGTATTTATCGTCATGGTTGCTTTTTGCTTACAGAAAAGAGAAAGTACGGAAACCGTTGCAGACATTTTAAGTCCTTAAGAACAGTGTCTCAGATTTGTTAGCGATTTCCGGCTCTTTTCATTAAAAAGTATTACTTTAATTGGCGCAAGCGCTCAATCCGTTTCATCAAGCGGGTAAATTGACGTTCGTCCAACGCTTGCGGCCCGTCGCTTAAAGCGGTGGAGGGATTAAAATGGACTTCCACCATCAAACCGTCGGCACCGGCGGCCACGGCGGCTAACGACAGTGGTTCAATCCAGCGGTCAATGCCACTGGCATGGCTCGGATCGACAATAACAGGTAAGTGCGTTTTTTCTTTTAAAACCGGAATGGCGCTAATATCCAACGTATTTCGCGTGGCCGTTTCAAACGTACGAATTCCGCGTTCACATAAAATAACATTTGGATTTCCCTGCGCTAAAATGTATTCCGCCGAAAGAAGAAATTCTTTGATGGTAGCCATCATACCGCGTTTGAGCAAAATGGGTTTGTTTACCTTACCCACTTCGCGCAACAAAACAAAATTCTGCATATTACGCGCCCCAATTTGCAACACATCCACATAACGGGCCATCAATTCCACATATTCCACCGAAAGCACCTCGCTTACCGTGGGCATGTCAAACATTTCCCCGGCTTCCTTAAGCAGTTTTAAACCCTCTTCTCCCAATCCCTGAAAACTATACGGACTGGTACGCGGTTTAAAGGCACCGCCCCGCAACAGTTGCGCCCCGTGTTCTTTGACAATTTTGGCCGTCTCAATCATCTGCTGCCGACCTTCCACACTACACGGACCGGCTATCATTACAAAATGTCCTTCACCAATAGCGTGGCCTTTTACGTCAACAATGGTTGGCTCGGGTTTAAATTCGCGGCTATAAAGCGGGCCGGAAACTTTCTTTTTCCTTGGTTTTCGCCGAACCGTTTCCGTTTCGGTCGATTCGAATTTGGGATAGGACCCGAAAATATGTAAAAATCCGGTCAGCTTTTTAATTTCTTCCATTGCTTCGGCAATATTTTCGTCTTCCACATGGCCGTCCACTTCCACAAAAAAGTGATATTTCCACGGTTCCGTTTTATGCGGGCGCGACGACAATTGGGTCATATTTACTTTAAACTTCTCAAAAACTCCCAAACAGCGGTACAACATGCCCGGCTGATCCAAAGTATCAAAAACCATGGTCGTTTTGCAAGGCATATAAGCACTTTGCTCCAAACGAAACGGTTCGGCAGAAAGCAAAACAAAACGCGTTTGATTATGGGGATAATCTTCAATTTTATCCTGAAACACTTTCAAACCGTAAATTTCGGCCGATTCCGCGCTGGCAATGGCTGCCGTATCGAGTAATTCGTTTTGGGCAATCATTTTAACACTACCGGCCGTATCGTAGGTGGGTAAAACATCGCTCTCCGTAAATTTGCGCAAAAATACTTCGCATTGCGAAATTGCGGCCGGATGCGAATAAATTTTTCGGACACGTTTGATATCCGTCCTAGGATGAGCAATAAGTGCATGGTGAATAGGAATAACAACTTCTTTGACAATGGTTAGCTTGTTTTCTAACAGTAAATCGTACGTATGGGTAATATTGCCCACAATCGAATTCTCGATAGGCAATAAACCGAAATCGATTTTCTTTTTTTTCAGTGCATCCACCACTTCATAAGAAGTGCGAAACGGCACCTTGTTAATCTCCTGACCGTTGTACAAAACATCTATTGCCCGGTCGCTATAAGCACCCTTCTCTCCCTGATACCCGATCGTTAAACTTGTTTCTGCAGCCAACGTTCTCTCCTTATTCAATATTTTTCGAAAAAACCGTATATTTATTTTGAGAGAGAAGATAATAAAAATACATTAATTTGCCAATGGGCGCGAACAAAAAAAATAGGCACAACTTTTTAGCGTTGTACCTATCTTGCAAATTCGGGAAGGGCAGAAAAAAACGGACAAGCAGCCCGTTATTAAATCAGGCTACCTCATGTACGTTACCGGGTTGCATGTTTAACTTTTCTTCCATTTCGTCCAAGGCTTCCTGCATATTCGGTTCGATTTCCAAATCGTCCAACCAAATTGCCTGCTCGTTATATTTGGCATAAAAGGGAATATTAATCAATTCCGGATCACGAGATTGAATGAACTTCAATACAAAGCGTTTTGATTCTCCGCTTCCGACAATTCCGGAAATTAAAATTTTACCAGGCCAAGCCGACATGGAAGGCCCTCGTACGGTTTTGGCCAAACCGGAAACCTGATTGTATGCATCGGTAAAAATATCGTAAGCTTTGGCCAGTGGTACCGAAAAATAGTGCTGGGCACCCGTATCGCGTTCCACAAACATGTAATACGGTATCATACCCATTTGTACCTGTTCTACCCACATTTGGCGCCACACTTCGCTAGAATCGTTAATACCGCGAATTAACGGAGCCTGAGTTCGAATTACCACTCCGGCCTTGCGTAATTTGAGCACGGCTTGTTGCACCTTTTTTGTACGCAGCTCTTTGTAATGACTAAAATGAGCCATAATGGAAACATTCTTACCTTGCTCGATCATCTTCTCAAAATATTTCAGCAGTTGCTCTCCTTCTTGGCCTAAAAAGCGCTGAGGATAGTAAGACAATGCTTTAGTACCGATACGCACACTGCGAATATGTTCCAGTTCCGGCTGCAAGACAACATCTAAATATCCGAACAACTGCGCGTTTGTCATCCACATGGGATCACCGCCGGTAAAAAGCACATCGGTAACTTCTTTGTGCAACGAAAGATATTCGAATAAATCGCGATGTTCCTTGGTTTTAAATTTATGCTCTCCTAAATTAACGAACTGCGCCCAGCGGAAACAGTAAGTACAATAAGAATGACAGGTTTGGCCTTGTGCCGGAAAAATTAATACCGTTTCGCGATATTTGTGTTGCAATCCGCCCAGCAAACGATCGCCAATACGCGGAATATTATGCGTCTGTCCGGCAGGATGCGGATTCAATTCTTGCTGGATATGCTTAATAACCGCTTTTTCCTGTTCAAAACCGCGCGCCTTCTTGAGCATTTGCCAATGCTCGGGCAATAGCATTTCCCTCTGAGGAAACGTCAAACGAAAAATAGGATCTTCAAAGCGATTATCCCAATCGATCAATTCATCTAAAACATAACTGCTTACCTTAAAAGGAAAGACTTTAGTCAATAGTTTCAGATCTTCAATTTCCTCGGAGGAAAGTCGGTGGACATAATCGCTTTTCAGGAATCGGGCAAAGGAATAGATCATGCGCATTCCTCCTTTCTGCGTTTAAAATTAAAATAACCCGGGAAAAACAACAGTAGCAAAATCGCAGGCATATTAATCCGTTTGAATTAAATGCCAACGATCGGTTGGAATTCAGGATTGCAAATCAATCCCAGGATAGGTCTTAAAAATATACAAAAATATTTAGATGAATTCAATTTTTAATAAAAAAACGTTAAATAACAAGATTTACGCTATTCTTTACCTCCGAAATACATTAATTTGCGTAATTAAAAATTTTTTTCCCAATTTTTTTCTCGATTTTTTGTCTTTTTACTCATTTTACGCTTTTTTTTAAGGATTTTTCTGAGCTTTTGTTTTATGTGGTGTTTATTTAGCTCCTTAGCGATTACTGTCCGAAAGGGCCGCTAGCCGTTTTTCGAACCTAAATATCGAAACCTGAAAATTTTGATATGATAAATTTGGCCTAAACAAGACCGCTTTAACAAAAACTTTGTTTTTAAGTTGCATCCGTTAAAAATGTAGGTTAATATTAGCAGGTAAAAGCGGATTAATCGTAAAAATGTTTGTACCTTACATTTAGGAGGGTAACGATGCTAACCATTGACAAAATCAGAGAACTATTGGGCGAGGAAGCCGAAGATCTTTTAACGCACGAATGCAAAACCATCCCTAAGGAAAAATTACATTTACCAGGGCCCGATTTCGTTGATCGTATTTTTGTGCCCAGCGATCGCAACAGCAATGTTTTGCGTAACATGGAATGGCTGTTTAATACAGGGCGCTTGGCCGGCACCGGCTATTTGTCCATTTTGCCGGTGGATCAGGGTATCGAACATACTGCCGGCGCCAGCTTTGCTCCCAATCCGGATTATTTCGATCCGGAAAATATCATTAAACTGGCCATCGAGGGCGGCTGTAACGGCGTTGCTTCCACCTTGGGCGTATTGGGCTCCCTTTCACGCAAATACGCGCACAAAATTCCCTTCATCGTAAAAATCAATCACAACGAATTACTAACCTACCCTAATAAGTACGATCAAATTTTATTTGCTAACGTGGAACAGGCCTGGAACATGGGCGCTGCGGCTGTTGGGGCCACCATTTACTACGGTTCCAAGGAATCCAATCGGCAAATTCAGGAAATCAGCGAGGCCTTTAAATACGCCCACGAATTGGGTATGGTTACTGTGCTTTGGGCCTACCTGCGCAACAGTGCCTTTAAAAAGGACGGTAAGGATTTCCATGTAGCTGCGGATACGACCGGTCAGGCTAACCATTTGGCCGTAACCATCGAAGCAGATATCGTCAAACAAAAACAAGCGGAAATTAACGGCGGATTTACGGCCTTGAATTTTGGCAAGGTACATCCAGATATGTACACCAAACTTGCTACGGATCATCCCATCGATTTGACGCGCTATCAGGTTATTAACTGTTACATGGGACGTATCGGTCTGATTAACTCCGGTGGCGCTTCTTCCGGTGCGGGCGATTTGGCGCAAGCCATACGCACGGCCGTTATCAACAAACGGGCCGGTGGTATGGGCTTAATTAGCGGGCGAAAGGCGTTTCAGCGGCCGATGAAAGAGGGTATTGAATTACTTAATGCCATTCAGGATGTGTTCATGAACAAAAAGGTAACCATTGCTTAATGGTTGTGTGGTTTGTTTCCTAAAACAAAAGGGGGCGTTAAATAAAAAGACGCCCTTTTTTTCTTAAAAATCTTCGTGCGGCTTTTATTTTTCGATACGCAGCAAATTTTCCCGTGCAAATCCGTACGCTTCCGGCGTATCGATATCAATCCACCATTCGTCGCTGTTCATAAAAACCGCTTCCATGTCTTGCAAACGAATCAGTTCGCGTACTGCGGCACTAATGGATTCTTCTCCTTTTTTTAATTGGGCTTCAATTCCGTCAAAAAAATCGGGTTTCAGACGAAAAATACCGCAGTCAATTCCGTTATAATCGTTTAGCTCTTTCCCGATACGTATAATACGTTTATCGTCAAAAAAAACTTTGGTCGCGTCATCGATATCGAAAACGCGCTTCACATCCGGATCGACCAGAAGCAAATTTGCCTGCTGTTCGCTTTCGATCACCCGCTTTAATGCACAGGGCGAAACGATATGATCGGACATGGAAAGAACAAATGATTCGCCATTTACGGCCTGACGGGCGGCATACACCGAAAGTCCGTTACCGCGTTGCCAGTCTTGATTAAAAACCGTGGTTATTTTCAAACCGAAATTATCGTTTTCGTGCAAATAGGCATCAATCATCTGCGCCTGATAGCCAACCACAATCACAAATTCATCCGCACCGGCCTTGGTTAAGTTGCGTAAAATATGCTCAAGAATGGTACTTTCGTCAATAGGTAACAAGGTTTTGGGATGCTCATTCATCAAACGGCTGCCTCTGCCGGCAGCCACAATAACAGCTTTCATTTTACAACCTTCAATCTTATTTATACGAACCGTGTTTTATTTAAATAGAGTGTTTTGCTTCTGTTGCCATTTTACCGCTTTCCTCGGTGGCAAAACGCAGCCTTTGCTTTTGCCACCAGGCATCCAGATGCGGCGCTACAAAATAGGTAAAAATGGCCAATGCGAATCCGGCTAAAATATCGATTACATAATGATGGCGCAAATAAATTGTCGCCAACACCAAACTGATTCCGGGCAACAGCAATATCCAAAACAGTGTTTTACTGTACTTGAAGGCATACATCAAACTGATCAGCGTTACCGCGCAATGCAGGCTGGGAAACGCCGCCCGCGATGAGGACGGGTTAATATTTATCAACCGGTTTTGCAGGTGGGTAATCATTCCTCCGCCGAAATCACGGGTAAATTGATTGGCTAATGTAATGCGCGGGGGTGCGGCCGGGAATATCACGTAAAGCACATAACCAAAATAGAACGTTAAAATGGTGCCCACTAACACTACCCGCATTTCTTTGCGTCTGTTGGTAATAAGCAAATAAAGCACCACAACGGTGGCTAGCAAAAAATAATTCATATAACTAACGCTAAAATAATCCGTTAGCCATGGATGATAAAATTTTTGTGCCCAGAGCACCGGCTCTACGCCGAACAAAAATCTATCTATTTTTACCAAAGTGGCATGCACATCGTGCGGATTTACGAATCCGATGGTATCGTGCAGGTTGGTGTAAATGGCAATGCAAAATAAAAAGGGCATTACGTCGCGTAACCACCACAAATACCTCCACCAGGGTTTGTATTTGACAAAATAATAAAAGGCTACCATTAATCCCAAAGTAACACCAAGGCGAATAAGTCCGCCGTAATAGCGGCGGGGTATGTGCATCCCGGCCGAAAAGAAATAGTGATTGGCTTTAATTGTAATCAGCAAAGACGGGATAAAAAAAAGCAACGCCAAAAATTCTTCCAGCCGCAGTTGAAAAATCGTTCGTTTTAGTTTTTCCATAATTCCGTTCAATATGATTTTCATTCGTTTCCGTTACAAAGTCAACGAAGTTAATAATTTTTCCCGTGCAGTCAAAAAGAAATTCGCCGCACCCGTTTTAGTGTTGCCCCCGCCGTAAAATTTCTGCTTTGGCATTTAGGCGCAAAATTCGTATTTTTGTTTGGTTCAAAAAAAACGGAATGCGTATGAAAATAGCTAAATTAAAAGCCCCTAATACTTATCTAATTATTTTTTCTTTGATTGCCTTAACCGCTGCCTTAACCTATGTTTTACCTGGCGGCACCTACCGCATGATCGAACGCGACGGCCGGAAAGTGGTGGATCCCACTTCCTTTTCGTTTACCGATAGCCGGCCGCAAGGTCCGGATGCAGTTTTAACGGCCCCGCTGGAAGGCTTTGTGGATGCGGCTTTAATTATTGGCTTTGTGCTTATTGTGGGCGGCGCTTTTTCCGTTTTGCAAAAAACAAAGGCTGTGGATGCAGGCATTCAAACATTGGCGCAGGCACACGAAAAAAGTACCTTGGTACGTAAGTTGACCATTCCGCTTTTTATGGTGCTCTTTTCATTGGGCGGCGCTGTGTTTGGCATAAGTGAAGAGGTAATTCCGTTTATTCTTATTTTTATTCCCATGGCTCTGGCCTTGGGTTATGATTCCGTAACCGGAGTGGCCATTCCTTTTGTCGGGGCCGGGGCAGGATTTGCCGCTGCATTCATCAATCCGTTTACTCTGGGTGTGGCACAGGGGATCGCCGGTCTTCCCCCGCTTTCCGGTTTTGCTTACCGTGTCTTTTGTTGGATATTAACCACCTTAGTGGCCATTGTGTTTGTACAACGCTACGCCAATCGAATTAAAAGGGAACCGCACAAAAGCATCTCGGCTGATATTGATGCCGCACGCCGCAAAGAATGGCATGTTAATAAGAAAACTGCCCTGCACTTAACCGGACGGCACAAGCGGGTGCTTGGTTTGTTTTTTGCGGCTATGGTTTTGCTGGTTTATGGGGTTTTGGCTTATCAATGGTACATAAAGGAAATCGCGGCTCTGTTTTTAGCCATGGGTATAGTAGCAGGTCTGGCTGGCGGCTTGAAGGCTACAGAAATAACCGACGGCTTTATTTTGGGCGCAAAAGAGTTAATCGGTACCGCTCTGGTTATTGCTCTGGCACGCGGTATTTTGATTATTGCCCAAAACGGTCAAATTATCGGTACGATTTTACACGGCCTTTCATCGTTAATTAAAGGGGCACATCCGGTGTTTGCTGCTCAAATTATGTTTTTTGTGCAAACAGCCATCAATTTTTTTGTTCCTTCCGGCAGCGGGCAGGCGGCACTTACCATCCCCATTATGGCACCGTTGTCCGATTTGCTGGAGGTTAGTCGACAAACTGCAGTACTGGCTTTTCAGTTCGGCGATGGGTTCAGTAATTTGATTATTCCCACCTCGGCCGTTACTATGGGTGTGTTAGCTCTGGCCGAAATTCCCTGGGAAAAATGGGCGCGCTGGATTTTACCTTTGGAAATCGCCTTTTTTATGTTAAGTTTGATTTTATTAGTGCCGCCTTTTTTCATGCATTGGCGGTAAGAATCCGATTTATCGGATTTGCTTTGTCTGGCGAGCATCTCCCCAATCGCGTCAACAGAATGAAAACGACCTCTACCAATTCCCTGACAAATTTCCTTAACCGCCTGCCAGCTTTCGACATCTTGCAAATTTTCCGGCCAAAACGGAAACATACGGCATTGATAAGGACGCACATCGTAAATAAGACACGAATCGTTTTCCAAAAAAACTCACCCATCGCCTTCGCCGTCGGCAAGCACTAATCGCCCGTCAATTTCTTTGGTAAAATAAGCGCGAAATTCGTTAAAATCCGTAAGCAAAAACCCTGCGATCTTCCACGCTTCCTTTTCGCTCAAATACACAAAACCTCCGCTAATGCGGCAACAGGTACTGCAATCTGCCAGACATTCAAAACGCACGCCATGCCCAAAAACCGATTCGATTTTTAGTTTTTCCATGATAATCCTATATTTTAAAAAGATTGTTAAAGGAGCCCAAAAAAGTTATATTGCTCCAAACAGTCGGAGGACCTTTGCAACGCATTATTTTACATGTGGACATGGATGCGTTTTTCGCAGCCATTGAACAACGCGAACATCCGGAATTCAAAGGCAAACCGCTTATTGTGGGCGCCGATCCCAAACAAGGCAAAGGACGCGGTGTGGTTTCTACCTGTTCGTACGAAGCGCGTAAATTTGGCGTGCACTCGGCCATGCCCGTTTCACAGGCCTACCGCTTGTGCCCGCATGGTATTTATGTGCAACCTAACGGCAAGCTGTACGCAGCGGTAAGCAAAGAAATTTTTGCCATTTTTTACGAATTCACCGACCTTGTCGAACCGCTTTCCATTGACGAGGCTTTTTTGGATGTTACCGGTAGCACCCGCCTTTTCGGTGACGGTATAACCATCGCCAAAAAAATCAAACGCCGCATCGTGGAAAAAGAACATTTAACCGCTTCCGTCGGTGTGGCACCGAACAAATATCTGGCCAAAATCGCTTCCGATCTGCAAAAACCCGATGGGCTCGTAGTGGTCCATCCGGATCACATTGAAACCTTTTTACACCCGCTAAATATCTCTCGGCTTTGGGGCGCCGGCCCCAAAACACAAAAACTACTAAAAAAAATGGGCATTCGTACCATCGGCGATTTGGCCCGCTTTCCGCCGCAAATACTTAAAAACAAATTAGGTGCTCAGGGTGAACACTTTTACCGCCTCTCTCATGGTATCGATAACCGACCCGTAGTAACCGATGAAACCATCAAATCCGTCAGTAATGAACACACCTTCGCACAAGACACGGACAATCCCGATGAAATTCGTCGGACATTACTATTTCTGGCGGAAAAAGTTGGTTACCGCCTGCGCAAAAAACAACTTAAAGGGCGTACCGTTCATTTGAAATTGCGCTACAAAAATTTCAGTACCATTACACGCAATTTAACCCTTAACCATCCCACCGATCAAACGCAGAAAATATTCAATATCGTACAAAAGATGTTTTTAACCAACTACCAAAACGGTAGAAAAGTACGCCTAATCGGTGTGGGCGTCAGCGGTTTCGATTCCGGCGATAGCAAACAGTTGCACTTGTTCAAAGAACAGGAAGAAAAACTCGAACGTCTGGACAAAGTTCAGGACTTGCTGACCGACCGTTTCGGGAAACATATCATCCACCGCGCGGAAAGTCTCAAACCCAAAAACCGCTAATCATTCCGCAATACAAAAAACCAAACATTTTATTCGCTCTTTTTGTAAAATAATTTGCCCGTAACAACCAACCCCGTAAAAACAAACACAGTAAAAACCAAACTACTCACCGCCAGTTGCATTCCGCCGGACAAAATATGCCCGCTGGTGCATCCGCCAGCCATTCGCGCGCCGAAAATCAAAACAAACCCACCGACAAAAGCCCAAACAATTCTGGCCACAATGCTGCTGCCTTTGTAATGCTCCCAATTGGAAAAAATCAATCGCAACTCAAAATCTTTTTTGATAAGCGAGATAATCAATCCGGCTAAAAATGCACCCACCAAAAAAATCAGTTCCCAGTGGCCTGGTGTTTGAATTTTGGTAAAATAAGCATTGTGGGTTAAACCGCTCAAATAATCCGCCAAATAAGGATACATCGTGGAGGCCCCGATAGGCCGATTGGTTACCGATCCTAAAAATACGAACGCATTTAAAACGGCCAGGCCAATACCGGCATAAAGCCATTTTCTGTTCTTGCCCTCTTCCCTTTTGTCCAGCCACAAAGCAAAATAAATAAAGGCAATGGCAATAATAAACAGAAAAATAAAGAAAAGAATATTGCCTCCGCCGGTAATACTATTAAGAGAAATTTTACCCCAGTCGGGGCCTAAAATACCTTTAATAGAAGGCAATATTAGCGTAAAAACCAAGCCGCCGAGCAAACCGCCTATAATGCCGGTTAATGCATCCAAAGCCCCTTCTCCCAAAGAAACCGCCAAAGTGCCCGGGCAATACCCCAAAATTGCCATACCGGAACCGAAAATCAGTCCGCCCAGCACAATCCCTCCGAAAACAAACGGTTTAACATGATAGCTGGCAATACCAAAGGCAATTTCGATATTCAAAATAATCGCCCCTGCCCCGATGGCCACCAAAAGAGCCTTGGCTATAGTCAAATCCTCCAACGTCGACAAACGGCTAATAACATCGTATTTGTTCAGATGAGCATACTGTAAAATAGCCCCAAATAAAAACCCCAAAATTAAAATCACCCAATTCATTCTTTCCTCCGAATTTAGTTTTTAGGCGATTGCATGATAGGAATTTTTTTATCAAAAATCAAATAACGAAAAAAACGAGGCACAAACAAAATTTTAAATTTAATGGCCGAATACAGCACGCCTTCCTCGTTCGCCGTGAAAACTTTTCGCATCGATTTTCACCAAATTAACTTTGACAAAACGGCCCTTTGCTTTTGCATTGCATTAATTTTTTTTTCAAATTGCATGAACAAATACAAAAAATGAATTGAAAAACGGGAAAGGAATCTCATGGCACCTTCTTTAGTCATTTTAGCGGCAGGCATGGGCAGCCGCTACGGCGGCGTTAAACAGATCGATCAATTTGGCCCCAACGGCGAAACCATTCTCGATTATTCTATTTACGATGCCCTGAAAGCAGGCTTCAAAAAAATTGTCTTCGTCATTCGCCGCGAACTGGAGAATGATTTCAAAGCTGTTTTTGGCGATAAACTAAAGGGCCATGCCGACGTGCATTTTGTATTTCAGGAACTGGACGATCTTCCGCAAGGATTCCGAGCGCCTGCGGACCGTAAAAAACCGTGGGGCACTGCTCATGCGGTTTTGGTGGCCCAACAAGCCGTACACGAACCTTTCGGCGTAATCAATGCCGATGATTTTTACGGACAAGACGCCTACCAAACTTTAGCCGATTTTCTAAACAGGCAACCCGTTACCGGTAACAAATACGCTATTGTCGGCTATCGGCTGAACAAAACATTGTCAAAACACGGATCGGTTTCCCGCGGCGTTTGCCAGGTGGATGCACAAGGTTATTTAAAAGAAATCGTCGAACGCACTAAAATTTACCGAAAAAATGAACACATCGTCTATTTGGATGAAAACGAACAGGAAAAGCCCATTGACGGTTCGGTTCTGGTCTCCATGAATATGATGGGCTACACACCAACATTTTTTGATTATCTCAATGAATATTTCGGAAAATTTCTCAAAACAAACGTAAATAATAGCAAAGCGGAATTCTTTTTAACCTGGGTTCTGGACGAACTGATCAACACTGGCAAAGCAAAAGTTAAAATCGTTCCGACCAACGAAGAATGGTTCGGAGTAACCTACAAAGAAGACAAACCCGTAGTGAAAGAAAAAATTCGTCAATTGATCGCAGCAGGGAAATATCCGGAAAAATTGTGGCGTTAATATTCGCTTTCGGGCGGAATTTATTCCGCCCTTTTCCACTCCAGGTAAGACGGAATTCATTCCGTCTTTGCCCCCCAATAAAAAGGCGGAATTTATTCCGCCTTTTTACCTTCTTCCCCTTGAAATTTGCATCCAATAGGCATTAACCCTTATCTTAATTACCAACACTTCATGGACGACAATCGCTTCATCAAAATTTAAGGAAGAACCACGGCACATTAAAAAGGAGGAACGGCTCATGGCTGTTTTTTGTACCGATGCCGGACACGGTAAACCGGATACCGGGGCTGTTTGGCAAGGCGTAATGGAAAAGGATCTAAACTGGCAAATGGTTCGTCGTTTAAATACCCGTCTCAAGCAGAACGGACACCAAATATGGACAACCCGAAAAGACGATATTCAGGTTCCTCCTTTAAAAACCCGCTGTCAACTCATCAATCGCCATCACCAACTCAAACGTCCCCTTTTCGACGCCATTATTTCCGTACATTGCAATGTAGCCGCCCAATGGGACGAAAATAAGCAAACATACGTTCCGCTTCCACAGCACAAAGGTTTGTACGTTATTTACAGTGCGGAATCATCCCAGGCTACCGCTTTGGCACGCCATATCGCAAACGCCTGTGCCAATGCCGGATTGCCCCTCGCCCGTGATGGCATCATCTCTACGGTGCAATTAGGAAAAAGCTTGGCTTGGATTCACCAAACCCTACCCACTGCCGTGCTCGTCGAAACAGGCTTCTTAACCAACCCACAAGACCTAAAAAACCTTCAAGACGCCGATTACCAACAACGGATAATCGAAGCCATTACCGCCGGACTGGAAGCATTTGTACAACCCCTTGTCTAAAAGGTAAACCGAAAGGAAAAATCATGGACAAATTCAGAGGTAAACCCAGCGCATGGCTGCTTAAAAATTCCAAAGGCTATCCCGATTTTTTATTTACCATCTTAACCTACTCAATGATCCTACTGGTCTTCATTGCTCTTAGTTGGTTGTCTTTTGCCATATTAGCTTATTTAAATGCAGATAGTTCCCAAGCAATGTTGACAATAAAAATTATGGACAGTATGAAAACAGGTCTTATTTCTCTCGCAGGAGTGGTTTTCGGATTGGCCGGTAGCTACACCGTCCGACGCTTTAAAACAGACGATCATTATTTGCAAAAAAAGCGTCTGGAATACCAATTAGGTACAACCGACCAAACACCCGCCACGTCTCCCGCAAGCCAACTGCACGTTGTCGAAAACGAGGAGGATATTTAATGTTTGATCTGAGTCAACTAAAAATTTGGTTAGATGTGGCCATTATCCTCATACCCGTAATCGTTGCCCTTATATTAATCTGGAAATTAATCTTACCCCGACATGCAAAATTAGGGATGAGCCTTATCGCGGGTGTCGGTTTGATCGGCGGCTATTTTGTCCGACGCCGACTCAAAAAAGCCTTTGCCATTGAAAATACATTGGCCGAATTCAATGAAAACTTCGCCCGTTTTAAAGAAACACAAAAACGGCGTCAGCAGGCTGTAAGCGCCAATCAAGAAGTGATTCGCGTGTTGCAGAAAAAACGTGCAAAGCTTTCGCGCCATGCCGATCATTACCAAACCGAGCTCAAATTAATCGACGCCGAATTAAAGGATAGGCAAGCCTTAAACCAGCAACTACTTAACGACGCTTCCGCCTTTGTCAGCGCAGCCCGAACGCGAAGTCAGGCCCGCCAAAAACTAATTGGAGCATTGCCCAAAGAGGAGCATCCCGAAGCACCCGAAACACAAACACCGATCAAAATTGACGGTTATCGCCTGATTAAGGAGTAAATTATGCGCATCGCATTTGTTTTGTTTTTAATTTTGATTTTCGGACTAACTGCGGGCCACACCCAAACAACGGCCCAATTAAAGCAGGCTCTTATGGGGTGCGAAAAAGACCTGAACACCAGCTTGGACAAAATCGAAAAACTGGAAAAAGCCCTCAAAGAAACAACACAGTTAACCGCACGCCGCAAAGCCATTTCCGATAGCCTAATCCGAAATTTACAAAACCAAATACGTCTGCAAACAGCCATCAATCAAAAACTACAAGCCAATGCCGATACCTTGCAAATTATGGTTAAGGATTACGATCGCAAGCTAAACAAAGTGGCCGAATTATACCGTAAAGAATTGCAAAAAAGAAGACGCCCGTGGTTCTTAAGCTGGAATGGATTGCAAGGATTTGCCACCGGCGTATTGGTAGGCGGTGCTCTGGGGGTGGTTTTTAGCCTTGTCCATTAATCACCAGGCATATTCGGCTGCAATTTTAATCGCCTCAACCAAACTACGTTCATTGGCTTTGTTGCGTCCGGCAATGTCAAATGCCGTACCATGGTCTACCGAACTACGTAAAAACGGTAATCCCATGGTTAAACTGACAGTCCCGTAAAAATCGTAAGTTTTGGCCGCAATATGCCCCTGATCGTGGTAAAGTGAAAGAACAGCATCCAGCTCGCCGCTTAAATTTAAGTGAAAAATCGAATCGGCCGGAATGGGGCCCGCTACTTGCAACCCTTTCTTTTGTGCAAGCCGTACGGCAGGACGAATGATACGTACCTCTTCGTCACCGAACAAACCGTTTTCACCCCCATGCGGATTCAAAGCCGCAACACCCAATTTAGGACGGGTAATTCCCAATCTTTTTAAATAACCTACTGCTTGCTCCATGGTTGTCACCAACCGCTCTCTATCCAGAGCATTCGCAATTTCCCGAAACGAAATATGCCGCGAATAAAAAAAGATGCGCAATCGGCCCGTCATAAACAAAGTCATTACCGAATCACTTCGGGTTAATGCTTTAAACATGGCCGTATGATCAGTAAATGGAACATTGCCAAGTTTTAACGATTGCTTATTAATAGGGGCCGTAACAACAGCACTAATAATCTTTCGCCTGGCTAATTCGATGGCCTGACGAATAGCCTCAAAAGCCATTTGCCCCCCTTGAGCCGTTATTGCCCCATAAGCAGGCATCGGCTCCACCAATGGCGTCGCATAAACCAGCCAGGCTTTTCCCGGCCAAACGGCCTTTTGGACCTCTTCAGCAGAGTACACTACCCGTAAAGCATGTTGGCATCCCAAAAGCGATAATGTTTGCTCTATTACGCTAACCGGAGCCAAAACCAGCGGCCTACACCAATCAAAAATTTCGTCGTGGTTTAATAAAGCCTTCACAACAATTTCCGCTCCGATGCCAGCCGGATCGCCAACCGTAATGCCCACAATCTTCTTCATTCTCACTTCCGAGGTTCATTATTATTTTTAAAAACCACCCATAATGTAAAAAGAAAGGGCAAAAAAGAAAATTAAAATTAAAACGTAATCTTGTCGAACTGCTGAACTTATCTCTAAAAATTTAATTGTATGTCCCCTTTCTTCTTAAATCAACGGGAACAATTTCATGCCCTTCCAACCACTCTTTCGCCTTTTCCAGAAAAAAAGAATCGCGGAATTCCACAAATCGCGTAAGTAATCCCGGAAATTCTTGCAAAACTTTGTGAAATTTTTCAAACCCACCTTTATGATGAATGGCTTGCAACAATCTTTCGCGGGTAACTTCCGGTAGAGAAGAATGATTGGAAAATTGATTCATCAATTCAAAAACAACATCTTTAAAATTATCGGGAATGTAAAGCAAATGAGAAATATCCGTAAATAAACGCTCCGCCAGCGAGGTAATGCTAACCAGTTCCGGAATAGTTAACTGTTTAAACATAGACTGCAATACATCATTATCCGTAGGGATATAATGAATCTCTCCGGTATCCAGATCTAAAAAACACTCCATGTCTAATTCTTCCCCGCGATGCAAGACAAAAGCTAATTCGTCCAAATTAATTGGCAGTTTGCGCATAATAAAACATTCGTTTTTTACGTATTATTTTCCGTTGACAGAAGTATGGATTAAAGCTATTTCGGGGATTAAATATTAACTTGCATTAAAATACAAAAAAAAATAAACTCTTGTCAATGCTAAATGAACAAATTTCAGTATTTGCGGAGAAATTTTTATGCCTGTTTTAAAACGTTTATCTCTTTTCCTGTTCGCTATTATTCTTTTGGCAGGCTGCCAACCAAAACTGTTAAAACGCATGCCGATGTATAATTACAGCGGGATGAGTAAACAACAAATCCGAATCCACAAAAAGGTAGAAAAATTTTTACAAATGGCTATCAAAACCGGACAACCCGTAAACGTTTACTCCGGTACGCGTATTGATAGCGTGCTTATCGACAATACGCATAAAAAAATCTCTGTCTATTTGAATAAACGTTTCTCATTGATACCCTTCCGCGATCTTCAGGTAAAACAAATTTACCAAACACTGCATGGCCTTTTGGGACATAAATACCGCGCATACACGCTTACCGTCTACACGTTGCAAGTTCCGATCGAACAATTGATCCCCAACTTCTTCCGTAAGGATACCACCCAATACGATATCAGCCGCTTACCCAAACCCCATAAACGTCCTATCCCGGTAAAACGCCCGCAAATTCCGTTTAAAATCGACAAAGGTTTGCAAAAGCGTAACATCGTTGTGTGGAACAGCCACGGCTGGTATTACAATCGCATTCGCGGGCGTTGGGAATGGCAACGTCCGCGTTTGTTCCAATCGGTAGAAGATTTACTCCCCACCTCATTTGTAATCCCCTATCTGGTACCCATGTTGGAAAATGCGGGAGCCAATGTATTTTTACCACGCGAACGCGATATTCAATCGCTCGAGGTTGTAGTAGATAACGACAGTACCCCCCCCTCCGGCCGCCATTATGCTGAACGAACTTTGGATAATCGTCATTTTTTTCAACAAGGAAAAAACCCCGGATTTGCAATAGGCCACCCACCCTATCCCAGCGGACTTAATCCTTTTCGGCAAGGCACCTACCGAAAAGTTCGAGCCGACAGTGTGGTTAGCGCGCAAATACGCTGGACACCAGACATCCCTCAAAGCGGATATTACGCCGTCTATGTCTCGTATCATGCCGACAGCCAAAATGTAAATGATGCCCATTATTCCGTTTTACACACCGGTGGCCGTTCAACCTTTGAAGTAAACCAGCAAATTGGCGGTTCCACTTGGTTGTATTTGGGTACCTTTAAATTTAAACAAGGAATCCATCCCGATTCCGGAAGCGTGCTTTTAACCAATCTAAGTAAACTACCGGAAAAATGGATCACAGCCGATGCAGTACGCTTTGGCGGCGGTATGGGCAATATCGAACGCGATGGCATTACCAGCGGACGGCCGCGCTGGGAAGAAGGTGCGCGCTACTATCTGCAATATACCGGAATGCCAGACACCTTAGTGTACAATTTTAATGATAACCGAAACGATTACGATGACGACTACCAATCACGAGGCGAATATGTCAATTATCTTTACGGCAAACCTTTCGGCCCGAACCGAAATCGGAATATCAAAGGCCTAGGCATTCCCGTGGATCTTTCATTAGCCTTCCACACCAATGCGGGATTTTACCAAGGCGATACCACTTTTGGTACGTTACTTATTTACAGTTTAACCGGAGCCGACACACAACGCACATTTCCGGACGGTGTTTCGCGGTTGGCTAATCGCGATTTTGCCGATATTTTACAAACGCAGGTGGTTGCGGATATTCGCGCCACCTTCGATTCCACCTGGCAACGACGCGCCTTGCTCGACCAGAGCTACAGCGAAGCCTATCGCCCCAATGTTCCGGCTGCCTTAATAGAGCTGCTTTCACACCAAAATTTTCGCGATATGCAATTGGCATTGGATCCCCGTTTCCGTTTTACTGTGGCCCGCGCGGTTTATAAAGCCATACTAAAATTTATTGCCAGTGAACACAAACGGCCTTATGTGGTTCAACCTTTACCCGTTACCCATTTTTCGGCTGTATACGATTCGCTAAACCGAATCGTACTGCGCTGGCGCCCGCAAAACGATCCGCTGGAACCCACGGCATCTCCGGATCACTATGTGGTATATACACGAATTGACAGCGACGGTTTTAATAACGGAACCGTTGTCAAACAACCCGTTGCTGTGATCGATACGTTACCGCCAGGTAAAATTTACAGCTTTAAAATTTGCGCCCTAAATGCAGGAGGTAAAAGTTTTCCATCGGAAATACTATCCGTTTACCGACCAGTAAAAAAGACACCTGTTATTCTGGTGGTTAACGACTTCGATCGTATTTGTGGTCCTTCCTATTTCCATACCGATAGCCTTGGCGGCTTTGTGGCCTTTGAAGATAACGGAGAACCGGATCGCTACGATTTGAGCTTTACGGGCATGCAGTACGATTTTAACATGCATTCACGGTTTCGCGGAAATGATGCTCCCGGATTCGGAGCAAGTTTTGCCGATTACGAAACCAAAATTATCCCAGGCAATACGTTCGATTTCGTGTATCAGCACGGACTTGCCATTAAGAATGCAGGCTATGCTTTTTGTTCCGCCAGTGATGAGACTGTTATGGATGGTCTGCTTGACCTTAAGCCCTACCCGGCAATCGATTTGATTTTGGGGGAAGAAAAAACCACACCCTGGCCGCAGGAGCACCTAAAAAATCAAAACGACAGCACCTTTAAAGCCTTTCCCGTTCGCCTGCAGAGAATTTTAAAATCGTATTTACGGCAAGGTCGGGGATTGTTCGTCTCCGGCGCTTATGTCGGAGCCGATTTGTACCAAGACCGATTACATGGCTATCAGAGCCGGAAATTTGCTCAAAAAATTTTACACATTAACTGGATTAATACACACGCTTCGCGCACCGGTATTGTTAGGCATAATCATCGCGATAGCCTGCTCGTTGTGCCCCCGTTTCGTTTTAATACCGCGTACAATGCCAATATTTACACGGTAGAAGCTCCGGACGCCATTAACCCCGCGGGCGGTGCCCATACCTGGCTGCGTTATGCCGAAAACGGACAAAGTGCCGCAGTACTTTATCGAGGAAAATATCCTTTGGTGGTAATGGGGTTTCCCTTCGAAACTATTTTGCCGGCAAAAGCGCGTAACCTCGTAATGGGCAAAATATTGCGCTTCTTGTTAAAAGCAAATTCGTCAAAATAATTACGATACGCAAAATCACAAATCAACCCCGGCAAAACTACAAAAGGCTTGTTTTTTCACATCGCTTGCTTGCAATAATGCAAGGCATCGAAAAGCGAATCCAACTTCACATCCGCTTCATTTAGTTTCTCTTGCGCAACAAAACGACTTTTTAAGGCCATGCAAAGCAATCCGGCGCTTTTGGCGCTTTGCACCCCTGCAGGTGAATCTTCAATAGCCAGCGCCTGATGGGGTTCAACCCCCAAAAGACGAACCGCTTTGCGGTAAATTTCCGGATGTGGCTTACGATGCCGCACATCTTCACCTGACAATACAATCTTAAAAATTTTATCAGGATCAAATCGCCCGTTACTCGTTTTTTTCAAATTTTCGAAAATCGTCGTCACTTGTTCCCGATCCGAAGAGGAAGCCAACGCCACAGGCCGTTTTCTTCTTTCACAAAATTCAATCAATGCTTCAATACCTGGTAACGGTTTTAAAGGCGTTTCCCGCAATAATTGCAAATAAATAGCATCCCGCTCCTTAATTGCCTGCGCAATTTTGTGTTCATCGTCGGAATGAAAAAAATTACGGTAAACCAAACGCATATTATCCGGCACAGAAATTCCGATAAATCCGAAAATAAACGCATCGTCATGCGGTAAACGATAGCGTTTTAAATAGCGACGAAACGCCTCCATGTGTAACGGCTCGGTATCCACCAGCACCCCGTCCATATCCAGAATCAGCGCTTTTACCGAACCCAACCGTTTAAATAAATGAAATAATTGCCCCATTAACCTTACCTTATTTGTTTTTAAAGGGGCTAAAGATAGAAGAATTTACGGTAAAATGCAAAACCGACGCCATGAATCGCATATCGGTAAGTTGAATCCGGCTCAAAACTATTGTAGATTTGCAACGCAAAAATTTTTACGGAGCATTAAATGGACTATTACACGAATGTAAGCTTTGCTAACATTTACAGGGAACCTTCTTTCCACAGCGAAATCGATACACAAACGGTTCTCTGGGAAAAATTACACGTTTTAAACAAAACGGATTCTTTTTTACATATTCGCACCGAAGACGATTACCCCGGGTGGATTAACATACATCAAGTAAGCCAATGCGTCCCGCCGCAGACGGAATGGAAATTGATTACATGTTTATATGTTCCCGTTTATCGCCAACCCGATAAAAGCAGTTCTACGTTGCTTCAAACCGGAGCAGGCGCTCGTTTGCCGGTAATAGCAACGCAGAATGGCTGGGCACAAATTGCCTTACCGGACGGTCGCAAAGGCTGGGTAGAACATCAGGTTTTTAAAGAATTACCGTCGTTTAACCGGCAAAACCTAATTAAACTGGCTGAACAATTTTTAGGCACTACTTACATTTGGGGAGGCAAAACGCCTTTCGGACTGGACTGCTCCGGATTTGTGCAATTGATTTTTCGTATGTTCGGCAAAACAATTCGGCGCGATGCCCGAATGCAGTTTGAAGACGGAACACCCGTTTCGCATGACCCTTTGCAAGCCGAACCCGGCGATCTGTACTTTTTTGCCGAAAATGACGATAAAATTACGCACGTGGGTTTTGCTCTTGGTAACGGTCGAATTATCCATGCGCGCGGTCTGGTCCGCATCAACTCTTTAAATGAAAACGATGCGGATTATTCCCCGCAATTGCGCCAAAGTTTTGTGGAAATCCGCACTTATTTTTAAAGAATTTATTTGGCGTTTTTATTTTCCAGAAAAGCTTTAATCCGCTTTTGCCATTCCTGCGTAAAAGCGAGATAGGCAAAGTTCTCGCTGGAAGCCAGCGCATATTGTTGAATTTGCACTATCAATTCCTGATTAACCAATTGCTTGGTCATCATCAATGCCTGATCGCTGGCATTTAATACCGAAACAGCAATTTCAAATGCGCGTTCCATTAAGCGTTCTGCTGGCCAAACCTCATTAACCAATCCCAATTGTTTTGCTTCTTGAGCATGCACCAAGCGCCCGCTCATCAAAAGTTCTCTGCTGTGTCCCGCACCTATTAAGGCATTCAAACGTAGCGTACAGCCCGCGGGTAAAATAGCCCCTAAGCGTACCGCAGGAAAACCGATCGTAGCTGTCTCGGCCAGCAAGCGAATATCGGCATTGGATGCCAGGCCAAAGCCACCTCCCAGAGCGTGCCCGTTAATAACGGCAATAACCGGTTTGGGCAATTTTAACAATGCTTCGTTGGTTTGTTCTAACTGCAAAGCAAAACGTCTTGCTTCTTCGATTTCCTTAAAACGTATGAGCTCGTTTAAATCCACTCCTGAAGAAAACACTGTTTCTCCTGCTGCCGTTAATATCAACAACCGTATTTCCGGATTTCGAGCAATGGATTCAAACTGCTGTTGCAATTCCCGCAAAAACGGATAGTTAAAAGCATTGCGTTTTTCGGGCCGGTTTAACGTTAATACGGCAATTTGATCGTCAACTTCAATTTGGACAAACGGCATTGTATCCCTTTCTCGTTTGTAAATTTTTAATTTGCAAAAATTTTAGCCGGCAGGCAAAAACTAATTTGGCTTATCGGCAAAACAGCTTATTTGCGGAACTTTTAAATTTGCAGTTCCGTAATATTTTTTTACATTTAGCACTAAATCTTAAAAATGCCGAATTACCGGCTTGAATTTTTGAACCCAGATTGGCAGGCGCGTATTATGTTAGGCCGTAAAGTTCTTATTCTTAACCAAAATTACGAGCCCTTAACCATTTCAACCGTAAAGCGGGCTATCATTTTGCTTTACAGCCAAAAAGTGGATATGGTAGAACGCTATCGTGAAGAGCTGCATTCGGTTTCCATGAATATGGCCTGTCCCAGTGTGGTTCGCTTGCGTAACTATATTTACAAACCCTACCGTGATGTTCCGTTAAATCGCAAAAATATAATGAAACGAGACCACCATACCTGCCAATATTGCGGCAAAAACAGCCGCCCCATGACCATTGACCATGTTATTCCTAAAAGCTTCGGCGGCAAGGACACTTGGGAGAATTTGGTTTGTGCTTGTTTAAAATGTAATTCCAAAAAAGGAAACCGTACACCCGAAATGGCTGGCATGCAACTGTTACGTAAGCCTAAAAAACCTTCGCATTTATTCTTTTTGCAAATTTCTCTGCGTAAAATTCCTCAGACTTGGCGTCCCTATCTGTTTGTCGATTAATCGTTTTTTGGGAGGACAATCGTTCTTACCACCCCCCTTTTTGCAATTAATCCCGATAAACATTATTTAAAAACGGAACCATCGCGTTGATTACCGCAATTTCAAAAGAGACGCTTCTGTTGAGTAAACCGTTTGTAAATATCCCAAATGCACCTTCATTAGAACGCACATCCGATTTGCCCGTTAAGGCATCCATAACTTCGGCCAGCTCACGATCCTGCTCATAAAGCGCCTGAATGACAACCGGAGGTAAACTCACTGCCGGAGAACTACCCAAATATCCTTCCCTGCCGTTATAAGCATAAACAAAATTCAGCAAAAAAAATTGAGGAGTACCGCGCAGCGAAGGAGACATAAACGGGAAAGTACCGCCTTCCAATCCTATGGCATAATCGAGCGCTTCCGAACGTTCAAAGGTAAATCGGGCACGTTCTATGGCACCTTCGGCTATTTGCTCTAAGGAAAGCGGCATATCGGGAACCGAAGTTCGGGCGGCAATCGTTAAAAACTCTGCTTCTGCAAAATCCGGTCGGGCAAAAGCCCGGGCTAATTGGCCAAAAGCTTTCTTTACGGCCAGCACTTTGGCCTTGTTTTCGGAGGCAATCCCTATTATCATTGGCCTGTTGTATCGGGTTCTACCGGAGTTGTTACGGTTGAATCGGAGTCTGCCGCTGCAGGCGTTTGCGGAATTTGCTCTTGCTGCTGCGGGGCTTCCGCCTGCGTGGTGTCCACCGGATTTTGATTCAAATATTCTTCAAAACTCTGTGTTTTGGAAGGCAAGGCAGGTGTCGATTGAAGGGTCTTTCCTTTTTGAGGCATAGAAATCCCGGCTTGAGCCAGTCGTTTTTTGTAAACAGCCAAAGAATCGCTCAAAGTAGAAAGTTCTTTGGTATCTTTGGGATTAAGCAATTTTATTTGAGCCAAAACAGCAAAAGGTGAGTCGGGATAGGCATCAATAATATCCTGATATTGTTGAGCGGCTATTTCATCCTTGCCCAGCTTAGCTTCCACCAGAGCTTTGCGATACATGGCTTCTATTTTGGCTTCCTTGTTATTGCTGTCTTCATAATGAATGGCCTTATTGTAATAATCAATCGCCGTTTGATAATCCGCCGAATCGCCGTTGCTATTTTCCGGATTAAAAAGGGCGGCCGTTTCGTAATATTCCCCTATTTGGATAAAAATTGCCGGAACGTACTCCGGAATCAGATTTTCCTTAAGTAATTGCAATAAAACCTTCATTTGCTTTTCGTATTTTTCCATTTTACTGTAACATTTGGCAATACGTAATTTGGCATCGATATCCAAATCCGAAGTAGGATAAAAAATAAGAATTCGATTGTACGTTTCCAGAGCATTCTTGTAATCGCCCTGGGCATAAAGCTGATCCCCAGCCTTGATAAGTTCCTGAGGCGAACGTTTTTCCTGAACGGTTAACTGCTTGTTAGATCCACAGGCTAAAAGCATTAAAAAAATAATTATTCCAACGGTACTAAGGATTGCCTTTTTCATCCTAATCTCCCGGACTTTAAATGTCCAATATTTTTTTTGAACTTACAATCTTAATTTCACACAGTTTGCAATAGCTTTTTTTAGCCTTATTGCAAATTGCCGTTTTTGCTTAAATTTATTTGTTTTTCATATTCTTAGTTAGAATCCAGGGCTCATCTAATGTTAACAAGCGCCGTTCACGCATCACCCATTTCCCGTCGATCATCACATGCGTCACATCTTCGGCTTGAGCAGCGTAAATCAACTTAGCGTAAATATTTTCGTCAGGAATGGAATGAACTTGATTTCTTTTTACGAAAATCAAATCGGCCTTTTTGCCCGGCTCAATGCTTCCGATTTCTTCATGCAAACCCAAGGCACGGGCACCTTCGATGGTGGCCAGTTTAAAGACGGTTTCCGCCGGCATGGCCTGCGGCCCGTGCAGGTATTTTTGAATGAGTCCGGCAAGGCGCATTTCCGTGAACATGTTCA
>Ga0256914_1000043_pt1 | contig 131883 bp, 123 predicted proteins | sample HulkmetaG_FD_191571 | JGI IMG/M metagenome (GOLD analysis project Ga0256914, IMG submission 191571) | Hydrothermal chimney microbial communities from Main Endeavour vent field at the Juan de Fuca Ridge, Pacific Ocean - Hulk | ecosystem: Environmental > Aquatic > Marine > Hydrothermal vents ...
CATCAAAAATTGCACTTTCATCCTCGACGGTGGCAGGTATAAGACTGCCATGAACGTCTTTAGGGGTACCCTGCACGTCCAACAGCAGCTTCCAACATGATAGGAGTAAAAAAATGAGCAACAATTCCAAGGAAAGACAATCTGGGAACATGAATCAAAAGGATATCAATGAACTTAAGAGGGCCTTTGCCTATAACCTCTTCTATAACCAAGGAAAGCCCACAGAGACAGCGACACTTAACGATTACTTCATGGCTGTGGCCCATACCGTCAGGGACCGTATGCAACATCTTTTCATCAATTCTGTTGAAAACATACTGGAAAGGCCTGTCAAGATCGTAAGCTATCTGTCTGCTGAGTTTCTCGTTGGACCCCATCTTGCCAACAATCTCGTAAACCTTGGCATCCATGAGCAGGTTGAGCGGGCGCTTACAGAAACCGGACTTGACCTCAACGAGATAATAGACCACGAGGTGGAGCCAGGGCTTGGAAACGGTGGGCTTGGACGCCTTGCTGCATGCTATCTCGATTCCTTATCCACACTGCAGGTGCCTGCGATTGGTTATGGCATTCGCTATGAACATGGCATGTTTCACCAGATAATCGAAGACGGCTGGCAGAAAGAGCTCAGCGATATGTGGCTCCATTATGGCAACCCCTGGGAGATCAAAAAACCAGAGGTGTGCTTTGAGATAGGTTTTGGCGGGCACACAGAGGCATACACCGATGACGATGGAAATTACCGCATGCGCTGGGTGCCTGCCCGGATGGTGAACGCCGTGGCATATGATACCCCAATTCCTGGCTATAAGGTCAACAATGTGAACATGCTACGGCTTTGGAGCGCAGAGGCTGTGGAATCCTTTGATTTTGAGGAATTTAATATAGGGGATTACTTTGGTGCCATCGAAGAAAAGGTAAAGGCAGAAAACATTTCAAAGGTGTTGTATCCAAATGATGAGCAGTGCCAGGGAAAACAGCTCCGCTTAGAGCAGCAATTCTTTTTCGTCTCTGCTTCCCTGCAAGACATGCTTCGCATTCACCAGAAGAAACACGGCAGCCTGCACAATTTCCATGAAGGCTTTGCCGTCCAACTCAACGATACCCATCCGGCAGTAGCTATTCCTGAACTCATGCGCCTTCTTATGGACATCCATGGCATGGGCTGGGATGAGGCATGGGAGATCACCAGAAATACCATGGCCTACACCAACCACACGCTACTGCCAGAGGCCATGGAGAAATGGCCCCTGGGCCTTTTCGCTTCCCTCCTTCCTAGGCATCTTGAGATCATATTTGAGATCAACCAAAGGTTCCTGGACAAGGTCGAGGAAAGATTTCCAAAGGATGAACAGCGACTGAGACGCATGTCGATAATAGACGAGGAGGGTGGAAGATTCGTACGCATGGCCAATCTCGCTTGCGTTGGCAGCCATGCGATAAATGGAGTGGCTGCCATTCACACCAGGTTGCTCAAAAAGCATACGCTGCGGGACTTTCATGAAATGTGGCCCAACAAGATCAGCAACAAGACCAACGGGGTAACCCCAAGACGATGGATGGTGGTGTCGAATCCAAGGCTCAGCTCCTTGATAACAGATGCCATAGGCGAGAAATGGATAACAGACCTGTACCAACTCAAAAAGCTGGAAGAATTCGTGGAAGATTCCGCCTTCAGGCAGGCATGGCAAAGGGTTCAAGAGGAAAACAAACAGGATATCGCTGCCATGGCATCTGCCAAGGAAGTGAAGGTAGATCCGAAATCAATGTTCGACGTGCAAGTGAAGCGCATTCATGAATATAAACGCCAACACCTCAATGTCCTTCACATCATAACCTTATACAACCGTATGAAGGCCAATCCGAATATGGATTTCGCACCCCGATCCTTTGTCTTTGGCGGCAAGGCGGCGCCAGGTTATTTCATGGCAAAGCTTATCATCAAGCTCATTAATTCAGTTGCAGAGGTCATAAACAACGATAAGTCTGTATCAGACAGGCTCAAGGTCTTTTTCATCCCAAATTACAATGTAAAAACCGGGCATAAGGTGTATCCCATGGCCGATTTGTCAGAACAAATCTCGCTTGCAGGCAAAGAGGCCTCTGGCACTGGTAACATGAAGTTTTCCATGAATGGCGCCCTTACCATAGGTACCCTGGATGGAGCAAATGTGGAAATCAGAGAGGAGGTAGGCCCTGAAAACTTCTTTCTTTTTGGCCTCACGGTTGAAGAGGTAATGGCGCTCAAGGCGTCTGGTTACAGCCCCGGGGACTATTACAATGAGGATACTGAATTGAAACAGGCAATTGACCTCATCGGTTCTGGATATTTTTCTCACGGAGACAGAGATCTTTTTCGCCCCCTGGTGGACTCGCTGCTTTTTCACGACGAATACATGCTCCTTGCCGATTACAGGTCTTACATAGATTGCCAGGACAGGGTGGGGCAGGCATTCATGGACCAGGATAACTGGACGAGGATGTCCATCTTGAATGTAGCCAGGATGGGCAAGTTTTCATCTGACAGGTCCATAAAGGAATACTGCCAGGAGATATGGAATACCAAACCATTTCCCATACAGCCCAAGTGGAAAAAGATCCCAGAGGATGGAATCGTCTTCAAGAAAAAATAGATTTGCTGCGTCCCTTCTGATGGGCATCTCTCAAAAGAGCCATCCTCGATTCCAGTTTTGAAAGGGCAGGATCTTTGTGGCAAAGCAATTGACACTGTCTTTTCAAGATGGTATCAAAGGCTCCAGCGTCAGGATGTGCCGGAGTGGTGGAACTGGTAGACGCGCTGGACTCAAAATCCAGTGGGCCTCGGCCCGTGTGAGTTCGACTCTCACCTCCGGCACCACCAATCTTCAAATCATTGGCTTAATCCCTGTCTATCCCGCCATCCAGCATTCTTGCTATGGGCTTAAACGCCTTACAATTCCTGCACATGTGTATCTTGTTTCTTGGGCTGTTACTCAGGCATTTTTCGCAGAACGTGCCATTGATGAACCAGCAGAGCCTACCTACATTGAACTCCCATGCAGGGCAGCGTTCCCGCACGTCGTCAGAACATTTATTCACCTCCCAGCATGGGTGGAGGGCATCACTTACGCCTGCCATACGTGAGAGGAAAAAATATATCTGCCTTTCTATATGGACGGGGATAGACCTCCAACCTTGCTCGTAACTCGATACCGCCTTGATGGAGGTTCCGAGGAGCTGGGCCATCTCCTTTTGGGTCTTTCCCAGAATCCTTCTGGCTCCTGCAAATTCTTTTTTGTCCATAATCCTCGATTTTAATAAATATCCAAACCCAAGGGCAACCTTTAGTCAACATTAGGTGGTTAATTTTTTGTAGAAAAATAAGTTGACATTTCCTGTTTTCTGGGATATGTGAAAACTATTACTACTACCACATTGTGGTACCATGATTTGTATCGAGTTTGGCAATCCATGGTTTGCTGACTTCGGGAGACAAGAGGAGGTACTTCGGATGAAGAGTCCATTTTCCAAAGGATTTCTATTAACCATGCTTTTTTTTGCTGTTTTACCTGCCCTGAGCGTATGGGCGGCTGAAGAAAAGGACGCGTCTGACAGCAGTCAATGTGTTGCTTGTCATACAGACCTTGAAGAAATGGATGACTATGGGGCCAAGGCCGCAAGCGCTGCTGCTGCGGTGGCTGGCTGAGGTGTCTCGGCGCCCCAGGTGAGGGGACGCGATACCTTTGGCGTGGCCAAAGATTTTTTGGATACACCCCACGGTGAGCTTGGATGCAGGTACTGCCACAAGGGCAAGAATGTCGACGATGAAGAAGAGGCACACGAAGGCATCATAAAGGACCCTTCAGATCCTCAGGGGGGCGGAGTATGCCAGGAATGCCACGAAGACATCACTTCCACCTACAAGGATTCCATGCACTACAATCTCACTGGCATTATGGACATAGTAAAGACCATTTCCAAGCCCCACAAAATGGAAGACACGCTTCTTCCTGCAGCATGGAAGCTTGATTGTGCCGAGTGCCATGCAAGTTGTGGGAGCTGTCATGTGGCATGGCCTCATGTCTCCAAGGGTGGCCTTATCGACAGACACAGGTTTCAAAAGAAGCCACCCATGGAAAAGACCTGCTTCGGATGTCACGGCTCTCGTTTTGCCGGCGAATATGTGGGATTCCTCGGAGAAAATGCTGATGTCCATTATACAAAGGGACAGATGGAATGTTACGATTGTCACAAGGGATCGCAGTTCCATGAGACAAAACCCAAGGGAGTAAAACGTTACTACGCAACAGAAACCCCAAGGTGTGAGGGATGCCACCCAGATGCAGTACCTGGAAGGTCCCAGGTTCCCATGCACAACGCCCATGGTAAAGACGTTTTGGCCTGCCAGGTATGTCATGCAACCACATATTTCAATTGCCAGAACTGTCACGTATCCCTGGATGTGAAGAAAGAGGGTGAGATAAAGGTCATATTTCCATCAGATCCCCTCTATACCTTCAAGATTGGCAAGAACATAGATATAGGACCAAACAATCCATACAAGTACAATCTGGTCCGCCATTCTCCAATGCGCAAGGATTCCCTGGCCTCTTTGAGATATTTCCAGGCCGTGCTCAAGGGCAAACCAGGCCCCGAAGACCTCATTGCCAACTGGGATGCGCTTCCAACCTGGAACTCCGCAGCTGTTCACAGCATACAGAGAAAGACGAGACAGAACCAATCCTGTAACTCTTGCCATGGGGTCAAGAAATTATTCCTTACCAAGGACGACATAAGACCAGAAGATCCCAAGGCCAATTACAAGGTGGTGGCAGAAGTTCCACCAAAGATAAAGAAATAGCGGAACTACCAGGAAAGGAGTGGCCATATGTGCAAGACAATACAAGACAGAACCATCATATTCTTACTGGTACTAACAGCCCTGATGTTGATTGTAAGTGTACCTGTCAGGTCTTTTGCAGGAGGGACATCCCCCCTGGTATCAACAAGCTGGCTGGACAAACACAAATCCGACAAGGCTGTTGTCATCGTGGATGTGAGAACAAGCGCCAACTATGGATTTGCACACATCCCAAATGCAGTAAGCATTCCCTATTCAGAGCTTGAACCCAAGTCCAAGACAGGGCTTTTTGTCATCCCCGATGAAAAACGGATCAACCAGATGTTTCAGCAAGCGGGCATAAACAACAATTCCCACGTAGTGGTTTATGCCCACGGGAACACGGTAAGCGATGCTTCAAAGGCAGGTGCAGCCTATTGGATATTCAAGGCCATGGGACACAAAAATGTCTCCATGCTCAACGGGGGTTTCACCAAATGGACCTTTGAAGGCAGAGTGGTAACCAATACTGCACCCAACAAGAAGGCTGGAAACTTCAAAGCAAAAAGGGACGCTTCCTTAATAGCCGACTTTGACGAGGTCTCAAAGATAGTCAGAAAAGGTGGAGCCGTCCTGATGGATGCAAGAAACTCCATCCAATATTTCGGCCATGAAAAGCGGGCAGACGTAACCTGCTACGGACATATCCCAGGAGCCATCAATCTACCGGCAGACTTTTTGTCAAATGCAGGGATCAACAGGGCACCTGCCACTATCAAGGACAAGAAGGACCTCCAGAAGATGGTGACAGGAGTGGGAGTGCCAAAGGCCAAATCCACCCCGGTAATAGTCTATTGCAACACGGCACAGCTGGCTGGACTGAATTACTTAGTGCTCAAGGACATCCTTGGATACAAAAATGTCAAGGTATACGACGGCTCCATGCTGGAATATTGCAGAGTCAGGGGAAAACTCCCACTGGAGCGTTTTTCCTGGAGCATCAACGCTCAGAAAAATCTGTAGCAGGACAAGGAGGGACAAGTTATGCACCCAAAAATACATATTTCCTTTGCCGCAGCTCTCATCGCCGCCATGCTTGTTTGCGCGGGTCTTTGTGGGCCACGGCAGGCTTCAGCAGCAAAGGGACTAGTGACAATCGAGTGGCTGTCAAAACATATAAACGACAAGGGATTGGTAATCTTAGACGTACGCACCTTTCCCAAATACATCAAGAGCCATATCCCAGGTGCTGTCAGGGCCTTTGGTCCATGGCAGACCATGAATGAGGATTATGTAGGCTTCATGATGCCCCCTGTTGCCCAGCTCGAGAATATGCTTCGTCAATACGGGGTTTCCAACGACTCCTTTGTAATAATCTATGACCAGGGTATGACCTCGAGTGATACTGCAAAAAGCGCTAGAGCGCTTTGGACTCTCCATTATCTGGGACATACAAAGTGTGCCATACTAAACGGAGGCTTCAATGCATGGGAACAGAGGGAAAAACCCCTCACCAGCAAACCAACTGTGCCCTTGACAGGGAACTTCAAGGCTTCAGTGAACCAGAACAAGCTCATTACCCTTGACCAGCTCAAGAAGAAGCTTGGCAAGAAAGGCTGCGTCATCGTGGACCTGAGGGAGCCTCATCACCACTTTGGCCACGAAAAAAAGAGCTTTATTCCGGTGTTTGGCCACATAAAAGGCTCACTTCTGATGCCAGCAGCCTATATGACCATAGGAGGGCAGGACTTCTCACCAGCATATCTCAGGGACAAAAACAGCCTCCTCCACATGGCAAAGGGTTCTGGGATCCCATCTGATACAAATATTGAGATCATTGTCTACAGCAATACGGGTCTTCAGGCAGCTCTGGGTTATTTTGTCCTGAACGACATACTTGGCTACAAAAACGTTAGGTTGTTTGATGGTTCCATGCTCGAGGCTTCAAAGGACAAACATGTTCCCATCGTCAGATACTCCTGGGGATGGAACGACTACAAAACCAAATAGACGAAGGGTTAGGGAGGTAAAAAACTTATGAGGAGAAGTTGTATTTCCGTTGCGATTGCATTAGCTGCAGCATTCATTCTAACCATGGCAGGAAATGTCCACGCAGGCGCACCTTTGACAAATGCCGAAGGTGTTGGAGGTGTGGCCTTGAATCCCATGGCCTACATAGCAAACCCCATCAAAGAGGGTGAAAAGGGGCTTTTTGGTGCTGGTATAGTGTCAAAACCTCAGCTTGGCATTTGGAATATCAGGTTGTCGGAAAGTGGAGTAAACTGGTTCACTGTTGGTGGCAATATCTCTTTTTTCAACAGGTTGGAGCTTGGCTATTCCCATGAATTCATCGACATTGAAGATGTTCCAAAAACAGTTGACAAGAACAACTTTAGTTTCAAGCTCAACTTGTTGAAGGAAAACGAATTTGGCATGAAGTTCCTGCCAGCATTCTCATTCGGCGGTATCTATAAAACAACCGATGCAGATGATGATTTTGCACTCAAGGACACAGAGGATTTTGATTTCTATTTCGTGGCAACAAAAATGGTTCCAGGACTTCCTGTGCCTTTGATCTTAAACGCAGGCGTTCTCAACACCAAAGGTTATGTTAGGGGAGTATTGGGCTTTGGTGACGACAGGGCCTGGGTGTTCTTTGGAAATATTGACACCATCCTTTTCGAAAAGTTTATAGTGGGCTGGGAATATGAACAAGAGGCCGAAGTTGGAGACGTTTTCAAGGGAGAAAGTGGCCAGAAACATACCACACACTCCATGTGGGAAGCACATATAGCATATATGTACAATGACCACCTGACCCTTGTTGGCTCCTGGGCCTATACAGGAGACAGCAAGTCCAGCGGCCAGGCCGCATTCGACCATGCCTACGTTCTTTCATTGCAGTATGCGTTTTAAAAAGGCGTGAACAAATAATCGCCATAAAGAGCACGGACCATCACCCAAAGTAACTGCTAAAGGGCCCTAGAACAGGGCCCTTTTTCCATTAATCACCTGCTGTTCCAGCTTCTTTCTTTCCAAGCCCTCTGACAAGTATGCTGCCAAGGCCTGGCCTGAACCTCTGTTTTTGACAAAGCTGACCCCTGTTCCTCGTTTCTTCCAGTTCGTCCTTCAGATTGACACGACCCAACCTGCGATTTACCTTCCAGAGGCCTTAATAAGGATTCCAAAACCGTTTTGCCTGTGGAAAAGACCGTATGGCTCTAGGATGGTTTAGATTGGAGGAAGAGGTTTAATTCATGAACAATCAGGCCCTATTACTCGACATGGATGGGGTGGTGCTAGACAGTATGCCCTACCATGTTGCGGCATGGAAAAAGGCCCTATGGGAACTTGGCTTCGATGTAAGGGAAAGAATGCTTTACCTGTATGAAGGGGCTATAGAACCAGATGTGGCTGTTGAACTCTTTTCAACAGAAGGCTGCACCATGGACAAAGAAAAATTTCACAAGATATTGAAGCGCCAAAAAGAAATCTTCGTTTCTCAGTTCAGGAGCCTGGTCAAACCATTTCCAGAAGTGCCTGATCTCATATCCCACATGAAACAGCATGGTGTTAAACTCGGTCTGGTCACCAGCTCCCATAAAGAAATATTAAAAGCAGTCCTCCCGGCGAACCTCCTTGGCATGTTTGACCAGGTCATAACAGGAGATGAGGTCAAAAGGAGAAAACCTCATCCAGATCCATACCTTCAGGCACTCAATGCCCTAGGCATAGAAAATGGTCAAGGGGCCACAGCAGTTGAAAATGCCCCCTCGGGCATATTGTCTGCGAAATCGGCTGGCCTCTGGACTGTCGCCATCACCACAACACTTCCTCCGGAACACCTGAAGGATGCAGATAGCATCATCTCTACACATAGACAGCTCATGGACTTGCTATAGGGTCTTTAAAGAATCCTCTCAGAGAGGCTTGAATGACCAAAACCATATTCCATAGAGGCATCAGCAAACATTCTTATCTCAAGTCTCCACCTGCATGTCTAGGCCTTGTGTTAGTTTCCCTGCTGCTCATCTCCACCTCAGCGCCACAAGCAAGTACTGCCAAACCACGTGTTGTTGTTAAGATATCGGGAGTGAAAGGGCAAGCCAGGGAAAACGTGCTAAGACTCCTTGAAATCTATAGGGAGAAGGACAAGGCTGAGCTTACTCTAGGCCGTCTGAGATTTCTTCATGAGAAGGCGTGTCGCGACATCAAAAAGGCCCTGGAGCCTTTTGGGTATTTCAAGTGCAGTGTTGAAAGTAGCCTCATTCCGCCAGGAAATGGCCAAGATACCTGGCAGGCCACATACAAGATAGACCCAGGCCCTAAGATAAGAATAGGACGGATAAATTTTCTCATTCAAGGGCCAGGTAAAAAGCTCAAGGCATTTTCTATAAAACCTCCGTTTGAGACAGGCCAGGTGCTCAACCAAGAGACATACGAAAAATTCAAGGATGATTTGCTGCTCTTGGCAAAGAGACACGGCTTCAACAGTGCAAAGTTTTTGAAACACCAGATCATCATAGACCTGGAAAGATACCAGGCTGACATTGACCTTGTCTTCGACACAGGACCCCAATATTTTTTCGGAGCCGTAATATTCAAGGGTTCAACCCTTTCTCCTGACTTTTTAAAGGGATATACCAATATCCAAAAAGGGGACGCCTTTGACCAAAACAGACTAGTCAAGATAAAGGCACGCCTGCTCGATTCTGGTTATTTTAAGACAGTGGATATCGAACCCCAATGGACCAAGGCATCACCTGATAAGTACATACCAGTTGAGGTCGTTGTTTCCATGAACAAACCCAATGTATACAGGGCAGGTGTGGGATATGGATCTGACACAGGCCCCCGCATCACCTTGGACTGGAAGAGGCGGTATATTGGGCGATTTGGACATCACGGGGAAGTGAAACTCCTCTATTCCCCTAAAGACAGTTACCTTGAAGGAGAATACATAATCCCCTTGAAACGACCCGAGTCCGAATACCTTTCCTTAAAGCCAGGGATCGAAAGATATGACACAAAGAGCAGGGATGGTTGGCACTATACGACTTCATTCACCTACTCAGTCATTACAGAAGGCGGATGGAGGAGAAATCTGGGCTTTAATCTTGGATATGAAACCTATAATGTTGGAGACGATTCAAGCAGTAGCGGAGAATTCATTCCCAGTATTTCCTGGTATAAGACAGTAGCAGACAATGTAATATATACAACCAAAGGATACATGGTGAGATTTGGCACAACTGGTGCGCTTAAGGGGCTTCTGGCAGATGAGTCGTATGTTAGGCCAAGATTCAGCCTTAAGTGGATAAGGGCCTTCGAGAATGTCTACCGGTTTATTTCCAGAATGGACCTTGGAGCCACCCTTGCGAAGGATTTGAGGGATCTTCCTGCATCTGCACGCTTTTTTACAGGTGGACAGGCAAGCATCAGGGGTTTTTCCCTGGACGAATTGGGTCCAGAGGATTCCAAGACAGGGGATGTGCTAGGCGGTAGATACCTTGCAGTGGGAAGCGTGGAACTGGAAAGACAGATCCACGGTAAGTGGCTGGGCGCACTATTTTGCGACATAGGCAACAGTTTCGACCCGGACTTGAAAAACAGGGTGGAAGTGGGCACAGGCTTTGGAATCAGATGGCGCTCCCCATTGGGTCTTGTGAGACTTGATTTTGGCTTTGGGGTAAGCAGGAGTTCGATGCCCTTCAAATTTTATATCAGCGTAGGGCCTGACTTTTGATAGGGTCTTTCAAATGGTGAAATCCAGGGTGACAACTTGGTTCATCGCCTTCTTTGTAGCTACTGCAATCTTGGTTGCGGGCCTATTGGCGTGGCTCGTTTCAACCCCCCAGGGTCTAAGGAGTGGGGCAGAAGCGCTGAATTGGCTCTTGCCACAATTGCAGCTTACTGGTCTGTCTGGTTCATTGAAGGGACCGCTCAAGATCTCGAAAATAGAATATATCCAGGATGGAAATCACATACTCATAGAAGATCTATTTCTGGATTGGGAGCCTTCGAGGCTGCTTTCCAGACACTTTACTATAAAGGTGTTAAAGGCCAAAAAGGTTAGTATATCCGAAGGAAAGGGTGGTGAAGAAGAGGGGGAAACCAATGCCACAGACCTCGGAGGGATCTTTGATCTGCCCCTTCCAACAGAAGTAATTGGCCTTCGTGTGTCACAATTTTCCTGGAAGCCCTACGGAGACAACCCATTTTTTCTATCTGACATTTATTCACATTTCATTATTAAAAACCAAAGGCTACGTCTTAAGTTCCTAGGCCTCAAATTCCATGACCAGCCTATCTCAGTGAATGTGAAGGGTATACTCGATTCCTCCACGCCCTACCTTCCACTGGATCTTCTTGCAACTCTTGAATACAGGGCACAAAAAGAGAAAAAAATCCACGCCACTCTTAAGGCCAAAGGCGACTTGAAAAGGATGGAAATATCCCTTGCAAGCAAAGGCATGGTGACAGGGCAGATTGAATGCGTCCTTGAATCCATGCTTTCAAAAATCAATTGGGACTTGAACTTCGATTTGGAGCAACTGGATACCAGAGCCTTTACCAGCAGCCTTGCTGCAAAGGTTTCTGCCAAAGGACACATAATAGGCGGTCTTGACCGTTTCCATATAGTTTTAAATGGCGTCTTACGGGAAAGTGAGCTGCCCATAGAGGACTTTTCAGCCCAAGGAAGATATGAAAGCGGCCTCTTTTTTCTATCCAGTCTCAATATGCACACACTGGGAGGCGAATTATCGGCCACTGGCTTGATAACTCCTGGGAAAACAGTCAGTTGGGATATTACCACAGTGGCCAAACAAATAGACCCTTCTGTCAAGTGGCCTGAATGGAAGGGGGATTTGTCTGGAACCATTTCTTCAAAGGGCAAGATAGGGGCAGGGCATCCCATCCACATGGATCTTGTTCTGCACGAAATCTCAGGAACCCTCAACCACAAAGCAGTACTCGCAGTGGGCAAGGCGTCTATAGAGGGTGAAAGGTATCGAGTTTCTGGGCTGGAGTTAAGTAGTGGCAAATCCCGGTTGACATTATCTGGAAGCCTTGATTCCAAGGTTCTTGACGCCTCTTGCCTCCTTTCAAGCCCAGATCTATCAGACGTAGCACCTGGTTTAAGTGGCAGCTTGAACATCAAGGCCCGTGTAAATGGCCCATTAAATAGGCCAGCTATTGATCTTAAAACAAAAGCCTCGAATGTCTCTGTGGAGGGATCGTCCTTGAAGGACCTGAAGGCCGTACTCAAGACAGATTTTGGCATCAAAGGCAACCTGATGGCAAGGATAGAGGCCAGCGGCCTGAATATAGGCGATCTAGACCTTGGTAAATTGAAAATAGGCCTTGATGGAACAGCTGAAGATAACCGTCTAAGGGCAATGGTAAAGGGTCAAGAAATCGAGGCAAAGCTTTCTATCAAGGGTCGTTTCGAAGACATAGAAAGGTACAGTGGGAAAATAGACCGATTTGAGGTTTCAGTCAAAGACCAGAAGTGGGATATGAATACTCCAGCAGAGTTTTCTGTTTCAAGACATGCGGGTTTTGTCCAGAATCTTTGTCTCAGGGGAGTCAATCACAACTCCAAGATTTGTCTCGATTTTGCAAAGAAAAGATCAGACATGAAGGTTAAGGCCGCCATAGGGAAACTGGATCTAAAGGCATTGTCATTTTTCATGAAAGACCGATTAAGGGCAACTGGGTTTCTGACAGGTGGACTGAACATTGAAAATAGAGCAACTGGCCAGCTCAGGGGTGATTTCCACATAGAGATACAAAAGGGGCTTCAACTTACATGGCAGGCAGGACAGGGTGCCCAAAAGGCATTTGTAAATGGGAAACTTTGGGGAACGCTAAAAGAAAAAGGGCTAAGAGCAGATCTCAGTTTATTCATGGAAAAAATAGGCGCAGTAAAAGCCAGGGTAGAACTTCCTGGATTGAGATATCCAGAGGATTTCAAAGAACAAGCAGTAATCGCCTCTGCCAAAATTGCGCTCAATCAATTGGGCATACTCGGGCCCTTCGTCCCTCAGATTGCACAGCTTCAAGGACAGGCACATGGGGACATAATGGCGTCTGGTCGAATGTCCAGAATGAAGATTTCAGGCAATGCCTCCATAAAGGATCTTTCCTTTGAACTTCCTGCCCTTGGCCTTACTCTTTCATCTCCTGAAATGAGGTTTCGAAGCGAAGATGATGGCATCGGCTTTATCGGTTCCGTCCAATCGGGAAACGGCGAGGTTGGGATTAAGGGCATCACCAAGTTGGCAGGCCAATCCTTAGAGGTATCTGCCAGCATTTCAGGAACAGACTTCTTGATCGCTGACATTCCACAAATTAGGGCTGTAGTCTCACCTGATATCAAACTCGAAGTCGTTGGAAAGGATATTTCTGCTACAGGCAAGATCATAGTGCCAAAGGCAGACATCGTACCCCAGGGGTTTGAAAAGGACGCCGTGGAACCTTCTCCCGATATAGTCATAAAGGGTGCTGAAAACAGACAGGATGAGAACAAACCAAAGCTCAGGGCAAATATCACCATCGTTTTTGGTGAACACGTCAGCTTTGATGGCTTTGGTTTAAAGGGAAGGCTCAAGGGTAAAATCCAAGTCATTGAAGAGCCTGGACAGCCTCCCCTGGGAAATGGGGCCCTGTATGTAAAAGATGCCACCTTTAACGTCTTTGGTAGCGACCTCAAACTTACAAGGGGCAGATTCCTGTTTTCGTCGACCCCGATAGACAATCCAGAGATAGAACTGGAAGCTGAGAGACAGACAGATGATGTCACTGCTGGCTTCAGAATCAGGGGCAATCTGAAAAAACCAGTCTTGACCCTATTTTCGGATCCATCCATGGCTGAATCTGAAATCCTTTCATTTCTACTTGGAGGAGGCGGAGGCCAGGGGACGAGAAGTAAGTCAGGCGCAGCCATAGCAGGGGCAGCCAATATCTTTGCATCAAAGATCAAACAATTTTTGGGCATTGAAGATCTCAGGGTAAAAAGTGGACAGAGGACAGAGGACATATCAATACTTATTGGCACATATCTCACTCCAGACCTCTATGTGCAATTCATTAATGACATTGGGGAGAACATGACCACCTTAAAGGTGAAATACAGTCTTACCAGGAGGATCGAGATCCAGACAGAAACAGGCGACAATCCATCTGCCGATATATTCTTCAAGTTTGAAAGATGAAAAAAGGATCAAACCCATGTCTGTTCAACTCTTTATTCAACCCATTTCCCCAATACCTGCCGAGAAGAAAGGGGTGCCTGAATCTGTTATCCCTGTCTTGGTGCAGGTATGCCTGAGTTGCGGCCTTCCAACTTGTGCAGGTGGCAGATGGGACCCTAGGCGCTTTCGTGTAAAGGCGTCCTTGTTCTCTTTAAATGGCAAGGTCGCCAGTGCTGACCTTTTCTATAATGGCAATGCCAGTGAATTTTCCGGTTCCCTCAAATGGAACAGTCCAGGAACCTACACCATGGTTGTGGAGGCCCAAGACCCAGAAACAGGAGCTGCGGGAAGGTTAAGTGTAGAATTTCAAATAATATGACGGCAGGCTACTTGTTACTGTCCCACCATGTTAGAAGGCCCATCTCGAAAGGATGCGCCAGTTCCTTGCGGTATGGATAGCAGCGAACTGTAAAACCTATCTGTCCACTAGACAGGCAGAGGAGATTCCCCCTGAACACGTGACCCTTGTCAGTCTGTTCTCCAGTAAAGAGCAAGGGCAAGGGATGGCCTTCGGCAAGTTCTCCCTTTTCATCAAGATGGCCAATATAGGCGTCCACCCTGATCTCATCTGGAGTAAGCTCTCCAAGATGAACGATGGCCGTAATGGGTATTCTATCCCCCACCTTCGGGGAATTGGTGGTGGGAAGCTGGACTTCTACGATCTTCACCCTTTCCCAAACTGAGTAAATCCTCTTCTTCCACTTGGAAAGTTCCCTTGCCTCCTTCCAGCCGGTTTCCAAAAACACCTTCCATCTGGCAGCATTGGGCAGATAAAACTTGGAGCTGTATTCCTCTACCATTCTATTGGTATTGAAATAGGGACATATTGACTGGATGGAATTTTTGACCATCTCTATCCAGCCAGTAGGGATATCGTGGCTGGATCTGGTATAGAACAGGGGTACGACCGTATTTTCTAGAAGCTCATAGAGGAGCCTGCTTTCAACTTCATCCTGATATTCGTAATCATCATATTCCTCTCCGGCACCAATGGCCCAGCCGTTTTTGCCATTGAAACCTTCCACCCACCAGCCATCCAGTATGCTCAAATTAATGCCACCATTGGCTGTGACCTTCATGCCGCTTGTGCCGCTCGCCTCCATTGGCCTTCTCGGTGTGTTCAGCCACACGTCCACACCTTGTACCAGATAACGTGCAACCTCTATATCATAATTTTCTATGAAGACTATATGATTTCTAAGTTCTGGCCTGTTGGCCATCTGAACCACTTGGTGTATGAGTTCCTTTCCAAACTTGTCCTTTGGGTGGGCCTTGCCACTGAGTATTATCTGGACTGGCCTTGAAGGGTTTGTGAGTATCTTGATGAGCCGTTCTTCATCCCTGAAAAGGAGGGTTGCACGTTTATAGGTGGCAAAACGTCTGGCAAAACCTATTGTGAGAGCTTCTGGATCAAGGACTTCATCTGCCATCTTGATCTGATATTTTGGAGCACCCTTGTTCTCAAGTTGTTTCTTAAGTCTTTGACGCGCAAATGAAATGAGCCTGTCCCTGAGCCTTTCCCTGCTCCTCCATAGTTCAAAATCAGCTATGTGTTCCACCCGCTTCCATATGGAATGATTCGTAGGCTCATCTATCCAGCGGGAACCAAGATATCTTTCATACAGCCTCGACATCTCCCTTGAAAGCCAGCCAAGGGTGTGGACGCCATTGGTCACATGGGTGATTGGCACCTCATGTTTTGGTATCTGGGGCCATATCTGGGCCCACATGTTTCTTGAGACCTCTCCGTGAAGCTTACTCACGCCATTTGTCTGAGAGGCCATCTTTATGGCGAGTACAGCCATGCAAAACTGTTCGCTCTGATTTCCTGGCTGTATGCGCCCTAGATCTAAGAATCTTTCTATCCCTATGCCCAATTCATCTGCAACCCTGGAAAAATAGTGCCTCATGAGGTCGTTGGGGAACCGGTCTATGCCGGCAGGCACTGGGGTATGGGTGGTAAAGACGCTAGTGGCCCTGACTGCCTCCAAAGCCTCGTCAAAGCTGAGTCCTTCATTCTTTATGAGCTGAAGAAGCCTTTCTATGGCCATAAAGGCAGAATGTCCCTCGTTCATGTGGCACACAGAAGGCACCTCTCCAAGCACCCTCAACAGCCTTATACCGCCTCTTCCAAGCACTATTTCCTGCTCAAGTCTTGTCTCTATGCTGCCTCCATACAGATGGGACGTGATCTGGCGGTCTTTTCTGCTATTAAGGGGCACATCAGTATCGAGCATGTAAATCTTCACCCTGCCCACAACTATCTGCCATGCCTGGCAGTAGACATTGCGGTTGTCCAGCTCCACCTGAACCATAAGAGGGGCACCGTCCTTATCCCGCACCAGGGACAGGGGCATATTGTAGAAATCGTTGGTAGGGTAGGTCTCAAGCTGCCATCCGTCTGGGTTGAGATACTGCTGAAAGTAGCCATGCTTGTACAAAAGCCCTATGCCCCTCATGGGAAGCCCCAGGTCACTGGCAGATTTCATATGGTCGCCAGCAAGTATGCCCAAACCTCCTGAATAGAGAGGCAGGCTTTCATGAAGGCCAAATTCCGCAGAAAAATATGCAAAATAGCCCTCTCCAGAGGAACCGTTGACCTTCTTGAACCACGTCTGGGCATTTAGATAGCGGTTCAATTCAGTCAGCACCGAATCCATGCGGGCCAGAAAGACCTCGTCTCGTTCCAGCTCCTCAAGCCGAGGCTGTTCGATAGCACCGAGCATGGCTATGGGGTTGTGGCCTGTATTGTCCCACAGGTCAGCATCCATGTCCTTGAAAAGATATATGGCCTCAGGTGTCCAGGTCCACCACAGATTTTTGGCTATTTGAATAAGAGGGCTTAACTTTTCAGGCAGATTGGGGCTTATGGTTATGGTACGGATTATGGGCATATCAAGATCATCTCCGGTAACGAATGGCTATATCTGAGCTGTCATCCACCACGATTTCCACATCCATCCCCTTTTTGAGACCTCCAAAAAGAAGGGCATCTGCAATGGCATCCTTTATCTTTTCTTGTATCAGCCTTCCGAGAGGGCGTGCCCCATGCCGGGGGTCGAACCCCTTTGTAGCCAGCCATTTCCTTGCATCTTCAGATACGTGAATGTCGATCTTCTTTGGGGCAAGCTGAAGCCTTACTTCATCCATGAGTTTGTCCACTACCAATTCCATGACAGAGGGCGTGAGCTTATTGAACTGGACAACTGCATCAAGCCTATTCCTGAACTCTGGACTAAACAGCTTCCTGACTGCAAAGGCCCCTTTCTTTTTACCATCATCCTTCTCGCTTGCGCCAAAACCAATGGATCTCGCCTCCATTTCCCTGGCACCTATATTGGAGGTCATGATGAGGATCACATGCTTGAAATCTGCGGTTCTACCAGTATTATCGGTCAATTTCGAATAATCCATGACCTGGAGAAGGATATTGAATATATCAGGATGGGCCTTTTCTATCTCATCAAGTAGCAGAAGGCTAAAGGGATGTTTTCTGATGGCCTCAGTGAGTAAACCTCCCTGATCAAAGCCAACATACCCAGGAGGCGCACCAATCAGACGAGCCACCGCATGCTTTTCCATATATTCACTCATGTCAAACCTATGGAAATGTATACCAAGGATCCTGGCTGTCTGACGAGCAAGTTCGGTCTTGCCAACGCCTGTGGGGCCTGTAAAAAGAAAGGACCCAATGGGCTTGTCTGGATGGGTAAGACCTGCCCTGGAACGCTTTATCGCCTTTGCCACAGTTTTTATGGCATCGTCCTGTCCGAAGACAACCGATTTGAGCGAAGGCTCCAGGGCCTCAAGCCTGGCGATATCAGACCTGGTGAGATTACGGGCAGGTATGTTGGCCATCTTTGCTATGACGTTTTCCACGTGTCTTATGGTGATGGTGGCTGGACCTTCGTTCACAGGCCTGTTTAGCCTCAGAAGGGCAGCTGCTTCATCAATGACGTCTATAGCCTTATCTGGGAGATGGCGATCTGACAGATAACGGGCTGAAAGTTCAGCTGCAGCTCTTATGGCATTGTTTGTATAACGTACATTGTGATGCCTCTGATAATGGCCCTTAAGCCCATGAAGAATGCGCACGGTTTCTTGAATGGAGGGTTCCTTCAGATCTATCTTTTGAAACCTTCTGGAAAGGGCGCGATCCTTCTCAAAATAATTCCTATATTCTTCATATGTAGTGGAGCCGATACACCTTATATCCCCACCCGCCAAAGCCGGTTTCAGGATATTGGAGGCGTCCAGGGAGCCCCCACTCGTAGCTCCAGCCCCTACTATGGTATGGATCTCGTCTATGAAAAGTATGGCATTGTCCTTTTTTACAAGCTCCTCAATGACCTCTTTGAGCCGCTGTTCGAATTCTCCGCGGTATTTTGTCCCGGCGAGTAGCGATCCGAGATCCAGGGCATAAATAGTAACACCCTTAAGGGCATCTGGAACCTGATTCTCCCATATCTTCCTGGCAAGACCTTCTGCAAGGGCAGTCTTTCCGACCCCTGGTTCACCCACATATATGGGGTTGTTTTTTCGCCGCCTGCAAAGGATCTGCATGGTGCGCTCAAGTTCGTTTTCCCTGCCAATAAGGGGATCTATCTTGCCAGATGCAGCCTTGCGGGTAAGGTTTATTGTGAATTTATCCAAAGCCAGGGCAGGCTTTTCCATCTGACTCGAACCTTGGCCTTGGTGTGACTCTCGTTCACCTCCAGCCACCTTTGGTGAAAAAGACGAGCTGGAGACCTTTGCAATACCGTGGGATATATAATTGAGGATATCCAGCCTGGAAATGCCTTCTTGCCTCAAAAAATACACGGCATACGAATTTTCTTCTGTCATCAAGGCACTGAGCAGATCTCCTATGTCCGCCTCTTCTTTACCTGCCGATTGAACATGCATTATGGTCTTCTGCAAAACCCTTTGCAGGGATGTGGTTGGCTGAGGAGTCTCGTTACTGCCCCTTGATAGCTTTTCGAGATGGGTATTAAAAAAGTTTTCTATTCTCTTTTTCAATCGCCCAAGATCGCCGCCACAGGCGGTGATAACCTCTTCACCTCTTTCGTGGTGAATTATGGCAAAAAGGAGGTGCTCCAGGGAGAGGTACTCATGATTCCTCAAATGGGCCTCTCTGGCAGCAGCTCCTAACATTAATTCTACGTCTTTGCTAATCATGATACATCAAACCTTTTCCATGGTGGCAAGCAGGGGGAATCCTGCTGCCCTTGCCCGTGCATGCACGGTATCCACTTTTGTCTCTGCAATCTCTGCAGGATAGGTGCCGCATTCACCTATTCCCTTATGGTGAACGTGCAACATTATGTTAGTGGCCTCTGATGGACTCTTATGGAACACTTCTTCCAGGATCTTTACCACAAAATCCATTGTGGTGAAATCATCATTGTGCAGGAGAACCCTAAACCTGGGCGGTTCCTGCACCTCATCTTCTGTCTCTTTCCTTGATTTAAGGTCCTGATCGAAATCAGAAAGTGCCATACCGTAACGCCTCCCTAAAAAGCGACGCTTCTTTTATAAGATGCCCTACAAAGGCAACCAGAAATGACTTCGTGAAAAAGATAAACACCTTACTCAAATGCAATGTTGCTAACTCATTAATTTAACTAAAATATAACACTTTTTCCCATTTATGCACCAATACCATGGGATCAAAAAAGTTTTTTAAGATGTACGAGAAATTCCCTGTTGCCCTTGGCACCAGTGATAGGAGAAGAAACAACGCCACAGTACTCGAGTCCAAGCTCCCTGGTAAAAAAAAGTTCCAGGTCTGCCAATACCTCTTTATGGACAGTTGGATCTCTAATAACGCCCCCCTTTCCCACCTTTTCCCTTCCTGCCTCAAATTGAGGCTTTATTAGGGCGATGATATCTCCTTTGTCTTGAATGAGTTCTTGAACTTTGGGAACCACGATTTTCAAGGATATAAAAGAGGTGTCTATTGTTGCAAGATCAGGGATCTCATGAAATATATCCTGGGATACATGGCGGATATTGGTCCTTTCAAGGTTTACTATATCCACTCTGTTTCTCAAGTTCCAGTCCAGCTGGCCATATCCAACGTCTATGGCATATACGAGTTTTGCACCGTGTTGAAGGAGACAATGGGTAAAGCCTCCAGTTGAAGCACCGACATCCAAGCACACCCTCTGGCTGACACTAACCTGGAATCTCTCCAGGGCCTTTTGGAGTTTGAGGCCTCCTCTGCTCACAAAGGGGCAAGGATCTTCTTTGATTTCGATCCTCTGACTTGGAGACACGAAGTGCCCAGGTTTTGTGATAATATTTCCGTCAACTGCTACAGAGCCAGCCATTATAATGGCTTGACCCTTTGACCTTGATTGCACTAACCCCTTCTCCTTGAGCAGGGAATCGAGCCTGAGCTTTTCTTTTGCCATGATCTATTTATCTATGTTAGACTTGCAAAGTATCTTGAAATGCAAGGGTTTCATCTTTCGCAAATCAAGGAGATCCACGACTGCCATTTTGAATTCACCCATTGATGTTCTAATATAGATTATAAGGAGACTTGCAAAATGTCCATTTCAAAGCAGCAGGTGTTTGATGCTCTTAGAAAGGTAGAGGATCCTGAGCTCCATAAAAGCCTGGTTGATCTTGGCATGGTCCAGGACGTTGAGATATCGGCAAATGCAGTAAGGGTAACTATTGCCCTCACCATGGCAGGCTGCCCCCTTAAAGACCAGATAAAAAAGGACGTGAAAGAAGCCTTGCTCAATATTCCAGAAGTAGAAGAGGTAAGAGTAGTGCTCACCACCATGACTTCAGAGCAAAGGGCAAAGATATTTGGCAAGGAACCTTCAGAGATGGAGGGCATGAAACGTGTGCGCCATGTGATCGCCGTTGCAAGTGGCAAGGGAGGTGTGGGCAAAAGCACGGTATCGGTGAATCTAGCTTTGGCCTTGTCCCAAAAGGGCCTCAAGGTTGGCATCCTCGACGCCGACATGCATGGGCCTGATATCCCGATAATGCTGGGTATCAAAGACAGACCAGTGGGGCAGGGCGGTATGCTTCAACCACTCGAAAAATACGGCATAAAGATGATGTCCACGGGCACCCTGGCTGGAGAAGGAACCCCTATTATCTGGAGAGGCCCTTTGGTGAACAAGGCCATCAAAGAATTCCTGGGCCATGTCAACTGGGGGGAGCTTGATTATCTCATAGTGGATCTGCCTCCTGGTACGGGAGATGCCCCATTGACCCTTGCCCAGGCCATACCTCTCACTGGTGTCATAATAGTGACCACTCCCCAAAAGGTGGCCCTTTCTGATGTAAGGCGCTCTATAGCCCTCTTCAATAGCCACGAGATTCCAGTTCTGGGAATCGTGGAAAACATGTCTTTTTTCAAGATTCCTGGACAGGATGAAGTCATCGACATCTTTGGTTCAGGAGGTGGCAAAAAGATTGCCAAGGCCTTCAAGCTGCCGGTACTTGCCAATGTGCCCATAGACCCTGAGATCAGAAAAGGGGGTGATGAGGGGCGTCCTGTGGTCCTAAACCCAGACAGTGAAGTCACAAAGGTGTTCTCAGAGCTTGCCGATAAGGTTATAGAACTGAGCATGCAAGACAAAAAAGCTCAGAAATAATATTAAAGATGCCTTCTAACAACCCAAATATACCCAAAAAATTACTTGAGCTAGATTCTGTCAGAAAGGATGAACTCTTTGACCTTATTGTAAAGAATTTTCCCGTGGGTCTCATAATCCTGGACAGTGATGAAAAAATCCTTGAGTTCAATCCAGCAGCAGAGGAGATCACTGGTTTCCAGAAGGAAGAGATCTACGGAAAGAGATGCCACGAGGTTCTTCTGGGCATACCATGCTACTTGTCAGACTTGAAAGAGTCTGCCTCCTCGGGAAAGGTCCTTGTCCATGCTGAGGGGATAATTCGCCACAAGGATGGACATGAGATACCAGTACGCTATACGGCAGCTCCCCTTGTCAAGGAAAACAAACTCAAAGGTGCCATAGCGGTTTTCAGGGATGTGACAAAGGAGAAACAACTGGAACAGCACAGACGTGTTCTGATCTCCATGTTTGCTCATGACCTCAAGGGGCCTCTTTCTGTTGCAGGCGGACTACTTCTAAGGCTTCAGCAGGAAAAGGCAGGTCCCTTAACGGACAAACAACGACAATACGTGGATGCTGTCTTGAAGGAGGTGAACCGGGTTGAGAAGTATATCAGGTCATTTCTTGACATAGTGCGCATGGAAGCTGGCCAGATATCTCTGGCCAGGGAGCTCTGTGACTTGAATAGGCTCTTTTCAGACATACTCGATTCAGCGAATGTCAAAGCAAGCCAAAAAGGCATCAAGATAGAGATAGATGTACCTGAAAACATGCCGCTTATATATGTGGACAAGACCCAATTCCAAAGGGTCATATTGAACCTGCTCGATAATGCCATAAAATATTCCCCAGAAAATTCTGTGGTCAGAATCAAGTGTAGAGATACTGAAAATAATATCATAATCACGGTAGAAGACAGTGGCCCAGGTATCCAGGAAGAAGACCTGCCATACATATTTGATCCATTCTATAGGGCCAACTACTCTGGCAATGTTGAAGGCTGTGGAATCGGGCTTGCCATAGTAAAAACCATCATAGAGGCCCATGGTGGGAAGGTATGGGTCAAGAACAAGCGACCCCCTGCCCACGGTGCAATCTTTTGCCTGTCGATTCCTAAAAAAACTCCCACCTCTTCAAAGTAAGGGGGCAAGACTCTTCTCGTCCACTCAAGGACTTTTCCTCACCTTATCACTTTCCGATAAGTATTAAAAAATTCAGCAGGATTAAATGGCAAAATTAGTTGAAAATTCAAATAATAAGATCGCTTCTTATCTAAACAAAGAGGCCTTTTACTCAGACCTGAAAAAGGAAATCGGCCGTATTACAAGATATGGCCACAGGGCAACCTTCATGCTCATTGAGCTTCATATTTCTGGCGAAATAAACGACGATTATATAAAATCTTTATACGACCAGATAAGACATAAGCTGAGAACTTGCGACAGTTTATACTTCTTTTCGTCACCATGTACTTTTGCAGCCATTCTTCCAGATACCCACGAAGGTGGTGGCGAATGTGCTGCGCTGAGGCTCAAAAGAAATATTTCACAATTTGCCGGATCTTCAAAAGGCACCATAGCAACAAGTATTGGCCTTGTGAGCATGGGTCAGGAAACACTTCAAAGCCCAGAGTCGATCATAGAGGCCTTGAAAAGGGATCTCAAAAGGGACAATACTTGCCAAAGCCTTCCAAGGTCATACAAGAAGGATAACACACCTGGTTCCCGAAGGCATCTTGTGGTCCTGCCTGAATCCATTAATGGCCTCGAACAAGTCATAGGGACCATTGAACCATTTTGCCACGTGACCTTGTTCAACCCTGAAATTCAAAAAAAGGTTGGACCTCTGGATGCAGATGGTTTGGTATTGGTATTAAACAAAGACTTTAAGAATTTAAAAAAGATACAGAATCATGAAGGGTTAAAAAAAATCTTTAAGATATTTCTTGGGAAAACCGACTCTGAAGATTTCGATTTGATCCTGCCAGAAACTTGTGACCCTGACTTTCTCTCCTATTCGATCTTGAAGGCCTTTTCAGGCCTTGAAAAAGAAGGCAAAAGAGGTGGCGATATTGAACGCTATGCCCAAAGCCTTTCTGCAATCAGTGCCTCAACACATCAGTTGAACCAGCCGCTACAAATCATACTCGGCAAGATTGAGCTGCTTCTTCTCGATCTTGACAGCGGTAGGGTGGAGCCTGAGAAGATCAAGGAGATCCTTTCCCAGATAAGGGGTCAGATTCTTTATTCAGCAGATATCAACCAGAAAATAAACCGCCTCACAAAGATCTAAATAAAGAAGGGATTTGCGCCACTGCGCCACATAATAGCCTGTTTTGATTTGGGTTTAATTTATTTTACATAATGTATCTTATGCGACATTAACAATATCTGCAAATAGGCCTGGAAAACCTGCCACCTTTTTGCCTTTTGGGGGAAAATAGAAAAAGGGGCGATAAATCACCCCTTTTCCATGAGGAGGGAGAGGAAGGAGGAGAAGAAAATAGTTAACCCAAGTCTTTGATCAGATCCTTCAGCATGGCATCTGCCACCTTTTCTGCATCAACTTTGTAGGTGCCATTTTGAACCTGTTCCTTTATCATCTGAAGGCGCTCAGCCCTCTGTGGTTCCTGTGAATTTACATTGCTCTGGACCTTATTCAAAAGCTTTGAACGGTCTGAAATCTGCACTGTATCCGTCTTTATATTTGAAGCCGCTTGCTGTTGCGAGGCATCGGCCTGTTTGTTTTGCTGATTATTAACACCTTGTGTATTGAGATATTTCTCTATTTGAAGATTTTGGCTCTGATCTCCGATTTTCATTTTTCATTCTCCGTATGTATTTCATCTGAATATAAGTTATCCACCATCTTTTTCAAATCGCTGATTGAAAGTTCTTTAAGGGTCTCGCCATCGCCTTCTTTGTCGCTCAAGACCCTGAACTTGAAATCCGGTTCCTGGTCGTCTCCCTTGATCAAGTCGATGGAGCCACCCAACCTTTCACCAATCTTTTCAAAGACGTTCTGTTGGATGGCAAATCCTTTGTCCTGCCCCTTGGCCCTGGATACAATATCGTGGGTGATCTGATCTATTACTTGTCTCCGTTTCGCCTCTGTAGAAATTGATATTATATCTGGGGTCTGGCCCTTAGAGCCTCCAGTCAACTTTAACCTGCTGCCACTCCGCCTGCCAATCCTTTGGCCGTAGGCCTTGATAACATGCTGTATGTGAAAGGAGGTTATGTTCATAGTGGCTAATCATGCCTTTTTTGCCTTTTTGATTCTATATCTTGTTATTGTATTCGTCATGACCACAAGAAAACTTAAATTTTGCACCTTTGAATTTATCAACGGCTTGAGCTGAAAAAAGGACAAAAAAAAGCCGGTTAAAAACCGGCCGTAACGTTTATCTCGCCTTATTTACTTCAGCTATTTTGCTGCATCGGCCAACCTTGAACCAGGTCGAAACTTCACAACCTTCTTTGCAGGAATCTTCATCTTTTTGCCAGTCTGGGGATTTCTCCCTGTCCTAGCCTTCCGCTCCGTTACATAAAATGTTCCAAAACCTACTAGTGTAACCTTATCTCCAGATCCCATAGCGTCCATAATGGCGTCCATGAAGGCATTGAGCGCCCTTTCAGCCGCCGCCTTGGAAATACCAGCTCCTGTTGCCATCTGTTCCACCAATTGTCCTTTATTCATAAAGGCCCTCCCATCATTATACAGATTTTGCCCACAAGAACACCGAGCATATTTGCTTTTATATTAGGGAAATCAAAAGAAAAGGCAAGAGTTTTATTTAAATTTTGAAAAAAAAACTAAATCCCTCACTTATCCTTTCTATCTCTTTAAAATACATTTTAATGCGTTCTATTTCTTTAAAATCAATAAAAATATAAACCGATTTGTTTATTATTCTGATTTTTTGGAGGTTAAACCTTTTCTCGTTAAAAAAATCTTCTAATTTTTCAATAATATTCAAATTTTCTTTAGAAATCAGTGTATCCTTTGCTATGCGTGTGGCAAGGCACGACTCGGATTCCCTCTTCCAAAAACTATAGCCCCACTGGCGTAAAACCGCCCTTATATCTGTCTTTCCCATACCGCAATCAGCAAGGGGAGTTCCAATATTTAGCTCCCTCAGTGCCAAAAGTCCAGGACGTTCCCTTCCAATGTCATCCAACTGGGTGCCATCGAGTATCAGAGGAATATCGAGTTGTCTAGCCTTGGTCAGTATTGTCGAATAGATACGCCCCTTACAGAAATAACAGCGCCGGCTGTCATTCATATAGATCTTTTTGTCTTCAAAGGGGTTCCACCTGAGATAACGGGGTCTAAGACCAATTTCATTTGATATATTCGCCACATGAACCCTTTCTCTATTTGAAAGAAAGGGAGAAATCAAACAAAATGGTGTAACAGGATACCTGCACCACTTCTTCAATGCGGCCAACAAAAATGCACTATCCACCCCACCCGAAAAGCCCAAACCAACAGGTGTGTCTATATCTCGTATCCAGCCTCTTAGGTTTTCAAGCTTCCTTTTCAAAAAGGACGGTCACTCAAGATGGTAAAAGTTCTTGGGGTTCCCCGAGCAAAAACTGGCCCTTGTTTATCCATTCCTTCAATGTCTCGGCAATCTCCCTGGCCCTGACGTAACTTGAAAGCGGTGCAGTCTTAACAACCTTGCCGTCAACCGTTATTGACCCACTCTTCAGTTCTGCATAGGTCACCTCTTTGAGGCTCGAGGCGTTACCTTTCGGATAAGCCGCACCATAATCCACGACTTGTGTCACGATTTCGTCATCACCTATGCCGGTATATTCGGCAATTTCTTCGTTGAGGATGGGAATGGGAACCCCTAGGCCAACCGCCAGAGAACAGCCGTAGCCTAATAGACTCACTCCCACCAGCCATTTGGGCGACATAAACTTCAAATTTCCCATTACCATGAGGGTTCCCGCAGGCGTACGAGGCAGGCCCTTTTGCGTCCTTTGAACATCTGGCTTGTGCTGGGTACCAGCCCCCATTATGTATCCGGATGTTCCGCCCAAAAATATGCGGGTACCTATACCCATGGTCTTGTAGTAGGGATCGTTAAAAAGGGGGCTCAGTTGTCCAGAAGTGCAATAATTCGCATTTGCCATTCTAGGCTTCAAGGTACCCATGTAGGTGAAGACGGTCTTGTCCGTAAGGTTAATTGCACAATTGTAGTTTTGATAAGCATTTCTGGGGTTACAAAGTTGTGCAAAGGGGATGTCGTCAAGTGTAATGCGTTTCTCCAGGAATTTTTTTGGATAACAGTGGGTACCATAGGCTTCTGCCTTGAGCACAACTGCCTTTCCAGCTACGAGGTCATGGATTACATGGCCTCCACCATAAAGGAATTCACCTGGATAGATCTTGTTCAGGGGATCATCCTCTCTGGGCTCAGTGGCGCCGAGATAACAATCAACTGCCGCAAGCCCTGCATACGTAGGCACACCATTCAACCACACCTTGGCCGCCTTGATCCCAGGCTTTGTATGGCCAATATTCAAAAATACTCCAGACGAACACATGGGAGAAAAGGTGCCGGTAGTCACCACATCGACGGTCTTTGCTGCCTTTACGGCACCCTTCTTCCTGACAAGCCCCACCATCTCTTCAGCAGTTACCACAACGGCCCTGCCCTGGCGTATCTTTTCGTTTATTTCTTGAAAGGTCTTATTTACCTGAAAATTTGGCATCTCTTCTTTTTCTTCTCTGGTTCAATCTATCAAAGACAGGACCTTGTGCCCCATGTCTTCTATGGCATGTATGATGGGTTCAATCTCGAGCTTTTCGAGCCTTATATAATAGACCTTCTTCCTGGAAGACTGGGTATCCACCCCAACACTTATGGTCTTTCCACCGAGATTTCTGATCACCTTCAATACGTCGTCTATACTGCCCTGCTTCTCATCTATTACTATATCGAGCCGTGTGCTTTCTTCTAACAGGCCGAGAAGCTCAATGAATGCTCCAAGGATATCGGTAATGGTGATGATGCCAACCAGCTTTCTCTTCTCCAGGACAGGCAACCCCCCGATTTTGTACTGGTAGATTAGGCGGGCAGCCGAATCGACACTTGCATTAGGGTCAATTGTTATTGGATTAATGATCATGACATCTGCCATTGTTAGATCATTAATCAGATCTGTGAGCAGATACTGGCGGAGATTGCTCTCTGTTACAAATCCCAACATTTCTTCCTGGTCAATAACAGGCAGATGCCTAATGGAATGGTGATGCATTATCTCTATAGCATCCTTCAATCCCGCATCAGGAGGAATGGTGATCACGTTTTTGTTCATCCAGTTTTTGACCTTCACTGTGTTGAGGCTCCTCTCCCTCTTCTTTTTGGATTGAAAACGGCATAGATGTTGCCACGGTTTTTAAACAACAGAGCATATAATATGGCAGCAGCCACTTGTTTTCAATGGAAAAGAAAAAATCAACCTTCCAACCCTCCTTTTTATTTACAGTGCAACCCGCAGGGGTTAAAAAGGCACAGAGAAAAACTCATCACGGAAAGGAGGACATCTCGTCATGGCCAAACACAAAAAGAGAGAACGCGAAAGGGAGATAGAAAGGCGGAGGAGACGGAGAAAAAAGAGGAAAAAGCTACGCGCGAAGGGCCTTTTGCCGCCAGCCAATCAAGACTCTTAACAGATCGCCTTGAACTGATCTGTGTTTCCTCAATGCTGTGCCTTGACGCACTAGTTTAATTGAGCCCAAAGGATGGAAGCAGCAAGGGCTGCGGCTCCATAGCCATTATCTATATTTACCACCCCGACACCTGGGGCGCAGCTATTCAGCATGGCCATAAGAGGCACAAGTCCGCCCATGTTGGAGCCGTAGCCGGTACTTGTGGGCACTGCGATAACAGGACATTTCACAAGCCCTGCCACTATGCTTGGCAGGGCGCCTTCCATTCCTGCTATGCATATAATCACCCGTGCATCCGTCAATAAATCCAGATGGCTAAATAACCTATGGATGCCGGCAACACCCACATCGACAACCTCCTTGTGACATATACCCATCAACTTCAAGGTTATAGATGCCTCTTTTGCAACTGGAAGATCCGAGGTGCCAGCAGTGACCACAACCACTTCTTCTCTTTGTCCTGTCCCTGGGCTCTGGTTTCCTCCTCGAGGCATGTAATAGATGGCCCTTGCCATTGAATCATAGGAAAGACGTGGAAATTTCTCCAATACCTCCATGGCCTTTACCTGATCCACCCTGGTAAGAAGGATGGGTTCGTCCTGTTCCAACAACCTCTTGAGAACGGTCTTGAGCTGGCCTGAACTCTTGCCCTTGCCATAAATGACTTCTGGGAAACCCTTTCTCAATTGCCTATGGTGGTCAAAAAGGATATCGTCTATCTTCTCATACGGAAAAGCTCTCAAAAGGTCCAGGGCCTCTTCAGGAGATATCTTGCCATGCCTCACGTCCTGAAGGATCTTTTTGACATTTTGCAAACTAGCCACGGAAGGTCCTATACTACTTAAGATAAGCCTTTAAAGGTTGTAGCTGCTGCTCAAATTGTTGGCTTATCTCTCCTGACAACTTGTTCCATTCCTCCTGCATTGATGCAAGGGCATTTAGCCCTTCTGAATCCATTTGCATGGACGCCATGTCCTGGCCACCCATTGTCTGGCTGACTTGTTGCTTGAACTGTTGTCTGTAGTGTTCCATTGTACTTTCATAATTCTTCAGCAATTGCTCTATCTGAGGCATTACTTGCGATGCCAAACTACCCTTTATCTCCACCAGGCCTGCCATTGCCCTCTTTATGGTATCCCACTGATGAGGATCCCGTGGCAACACGATGTTCCTAAGCAAAATATCATTCGCGCCGGAAAGGACAGTCTGAATATGTTCCCCAGGAATATCCTTTAACCCCTCCTGAAGATTTTTTATTTTTCCATTTAAAAAGGCCGCAGCCACTCTCTTGCCCTTTTCCTCCCACTTTTGCGCAGCCAACTCTTCCTTGGTAAGGGAACCTATCTTCTCAGCCCTCTCCATGGCAATCTCAAACGCACTCTTTATCTCTGCCATTTTACCTCCATAATCTTTGCAGATTGTCAGACTCTAGGCCAAACTCGCCCTTTGTTCAAAACAAGTTTATAATCACTTAGTAGCCTTGCATCAAGAAAACACTAAAACAATATACAGACTTAGGAGAAAGCTATGAAAAATGAGCCTCAATGGCTGGACTCCATGTTGAAGCCGTCCTTTTATCCCCACAAGCCTGAAAGGGTCGAGCTTATCCAAACTCACCTCTCATGGGTGTTTCTTGCAGGAAACCTGGTATACAAGATCAAAAAACCTGTTGACTTCGGCTTTTTGGACTTTACCACCCTGGAAAAACGCCGGTTCTTTTGCAATGAGGAAATAAGGCTTAACAAGAGGCTTTGCCCAGAAATCTATATTGGCACCATACCCATCACCAAGGAAAATGAGGCCAGATACTCCCTAAATGGCCCAGGTGAAACAGTGGAATGGGCTGTAGAGATGAATAGAATGCCTGATGATGGCCTGATGTCATACCTCATAGAACAAGACGAGGTGACAGGAAAAGACCTCGAAGGCATCAATGAGCTTTTGATACCCTTCTACAAACACGCCAAGGCACCCGAAGAAAAGTTGTTCTTAGGTGGAATAGAAACAGTCAGGGAAAACTGCGAAGAAAATTTCTCACAGATTCGTGACTTTATAGGTAAGGCCCTTTCGGAAGAGACAAATGAGCGTATCGTTTCATATACTCGACAATTCATGAAGGAGAACCAGGAACTATTCTCCAAAAGGCAGAAAGAAGGATGGATCGTGGAAGGCCACGGGGATCTGTATTCAGCCAACATCTGCTTCGACAGGCCAAAGGACAAGATCTATATATTCGACTGCATAGAGTTCAACGAAAGGTTCAGGTATGGAGACGTGGCCGTCGACATCGCGTTTCTCGCAATGGATCTGGATTTCTTGGGCCTTTGCGACCTGTCTATGAATTTTGCCAATTCTTTTCAGCAGGCCATGGAAGATGAGGACATTTCTGTGCTCCTGAACTTTTACAAGTGTTACAGGGCAGTGGTTCGGGGCAAGATAGGATGTTTCACCTGGGCCTCTCCAGGCGTTGATGAAGAAACCAGAGAAAGGAGCCTCAAACAGGCCAAGAGGTATTTCCGCCTTGCCTTCAGATACTCAGGTGGTATTGACAAAAGGCCAAAGCTCTATGTCTTCATGGGACTTTCAGGCACTGGCAAGTCTACCGTTGCCTCAGCCTTTGCCAAAATGGAAGGGCTTGACGCCTACAACTCTGATTTTGTTAGAAAGGAATTCATCGCAGGCATTCCAGCCACAGAGTCCAGGATAGAGCCTTTTGGCCAGGGCATCTATTCCAGCAGATTGACGGAAAAGACATACCGGGCACTGTCGAGACTTGCTGGCAGAAGACTAATAGTAGGAGACTCTGTTGTTCTCGATGCAACTTACATAGACGTGGAAAAGAGAAGACAGCTAAAGGATGTGGCCAGGGCATCTGGAGCTGACCTTTTGTTCATATTATGCACCTGCAGCGAAGACGTTGTCCAAAAGCGTCTCGAAGAAAGATCCCGAAAAGAGGGTCAAATATCAGATGGGAGAATCGAGATCTATAAGAAACAAAAAGAGATATTCGAAAAACCTCGACAAGAAGAGGCAGACCTCGTCATCGAGCTGGATACCCAAGGGCCAATTGAAGAAATAATCTCACAACTCAAAAACAGCATCAAAGACCTGTAATGAACTCTTGGATCCGGGAAGAGATAAACAATATTCGCCTCTCCGGGCTCTTACGCCGCACGGTACCCATTGCCCCAGGTGAACCAGGCAAGGTGATTGTAGGAGGAAAGACACTCGTAGACTTTGCCTCCAACGACTATCTTGGGTTGAGCACCAGAAAAGAATTGAAGGGGGCATCCATAAAGGCAGTGGAAGAGTGGGGCTGTTCAAGCAGGGCCTCACGCCTCATGAGCGGCTCCATGGCACTCTTTGACCTGCTTGAAAAAAGGATTGCGGAATTTCAAGGCACAGAGGACGCCATTTGCCTCGGAAATGGCTATCTTGCCAATTCCACCATCATCCCCTCCCTTGTAGGTCCAGGGGATGTGATCTTTTTGGACCGGTACTGCCATGCCAGCATCATTGATGGGGTGATGCTGTCACGCGCACATTTTTTCAGATTTTCCCACAACGACGCCACACACTTGGAACGCCTCTTGAAGGAAAAAAGGGTGAAATACAGGCGTGCACTCATTCTTGTTGAATCCCTTTACAGCATGGACGGGGACATTGCCCCCTTAAACCTGATCATGGAACTCAAGGCCAGATATGACGCTTTATTGATGGTTGATGAAGCCCATGCAATAGGCGTATTTGGCTCAAGGGCAGAAGGATTGATTCCAAGACACCTTCAGAATAAGCCGGAAGTCATGATAGGGACATTTGGCAAGGCCCTAGGCAGTTATGGGGCCTTTGCAGCGTGCACGAAGGAGATGAAGACATTTCTTTTAAATAGGTGCAGGGGATTTATCTTTTCAACCGCCCTACCCCCTGGTGTTATTGCGGCAAACCTAAAGGCCATAGAGATGGTGGCAGAATCTGAAGAAGACAGAAACAAGGTCTTGATGCTAGCCACACAACTCAGATCCTTTATAAAAGACAGGCTCAAAAAGAAGACCTTGGGCGAATCTCACATTGTCCCACTGATCCTTGACGATATAAAACAGACTGTAGAGCTGGAAAGATACCTGGTTGAAAACGGCATATTCGTTAGATCCATCCGACCTCCTACCGTTCCCAAGAATGAACCTCGTATCAGGTTTTCCGTAACGGCAAACCATACGAAATCTGTCATCGAAAAAGTTAATAGTTTACTGAAAGTATTTTTCTCATCTTCCTAAAAAATGGATTTTTCTTTTATCGACCGAGGATTTGATAAAACCTTGGTGGTCTTGCCTGGATGGGCCTTTGACCACAAAATATTTCCCATAAGGGGGCTTGGTTACAATATCATTTCACCATCCTCCCCTCTATGTGGAGATGTCTCGACAGCACTTTTGAAGCTCATCTTGGGAAAGGGCCTTGGGGAGGTGGATATACTAGGTTGGTCCCTTGGTAGTGTATGTGCCTATCTTTTTGCCAAAGAGCACCAGGAACTCGTTAGAAACCTTTTTTTGATATCTGCCAGAAACAGCTATCCAAAGACCATGATCTCTGAACTGACCAGTGAAATCGTAAAAGACAAAGATGCAGCCTTGAAAAGATTTTACCTTACGTCATTTTATTCCCAAAGAGAGGATTACCGATGGTTTAGAAAGCTTCACATGAAAAGGCTTTTGGGGCTGTGGTCTACCACAAAGTTAATAAAAGGGTTGAATTTTCTATTGCAATACCCTATTAAACCTTATAATTTTACCGATATTAATCTATTAATAATCCATGGGGCCGAAGACTTAGTAGCACCTTTGTCTTTCGTGCCGTCTGTTACATCCAAACAAAAATTCAAAAAGTTTGTCCTCGACTCCTCAGGCCATGTCCCATTCTTGAATCCATCTTTTCATGAAATCATTGAAAATTTCTAAACAGGATATAAAGGCTTCTTTCTCAAAGGCTGCAGGCACCTATGACGCCCATGCACATATTCAGCAGGTGGCAAACGAACTTTTGCTCAAAAAATTGCCCCAAATGCCCTTTAAAACAATATTGGAGCTGGGCTGTGGCACTGGAGGCCTTACGAGAAAACTTCATGAGAGAATAAAGCCTGAATGGATTGTTGCCGTGGATATCGCTCCAAACATGCTTTTAATGGCTCAAAGGGGCTTCAAGGGGCTGAGGGAGGTTGAATTCATCTGTTGTGACGCAGAAAACTTGCCTATTGGGGCAGACCAACGTTTTGATCTCATCGTCTCTGCAAGCACCATGCAGTGGTTCAGCCACTTTGGGCAGTCTATTGAAAAGATTGCAACCAACCACCTCCAAAAGGGAGGATTTTTCCATGCATCCCTTTTTGGGGGAAATTCCTTAGGAGAGCTTTCAAAGGCACTCTCATTGGCCTTTCCAGAAAGGGATACCACCATGCCTCCGGCCATTTTTCCAGACCCGCTGAGAAAATTTGAGGTCCTGACATCCATCTTTTCTGATCTTTACATTGGGAAACGACTAATTCAACGACAATATAAAGACATTTTAGAGCTTCTGAGGATATTGAAAATGACGGGTGTCTCGCCAAGGAAAAGCAGGCGCCCTGCCCTTCTGTCATCACCCAGAGGCCTTGAAAGACTCCAAAGGTGCTATTTGGAACAGTTTGGTGCCATAAGAGCGAGCTTTGAAATAATCCTAATGTCTGGCAAGCGCAAGTAGGCCAATCAGATCAACAGGTAATAGGACAGCACTAAGGTTACAATGAAATAAGGGATGGAATAAAAGTGGAATGACAGATAATTATAGGCCTTGTTTGTAAAACGGAGCGCTATCAGATTGGCAAATGAGGCGATGAGAAAGCCATTTCCTCCCACATTCACACCATAAGCAATCAGCTTGATGTTGCCGGAATGGCTGGCCAATATGATGGCAGATGGCACATTGCTTATGGCCTGCGAAAACAATGCCCCTGAAAGAAAAACCGTACTCGCACTTGAAAAATCAAGCATACTTAGCAAGTGGCGTGCTGTCTTCAGCTCGCTGATAAGATTAAGGTCTATGAAAAGAAGGATGAAAAGAAGGACCAAGCCCCAGTCGGGCTTCAAAATTACTTCCTTACGAATAAGGAGCATGGCCATAAAGATTATGCACAAAAAGTATCTCCCAAAGCCAAGCTCTATGGCCACGATGAAGGATACAAGTAAAATGAACGAAAGGATGAAAAGGCCTTTGTCCACGCTGCCATCCTGGTGGTTTTTTACCTTGATCCTTTTTGAAGAAAAGGACACAAGTACCATTATGAGAAGGCATACGGCCATTAACAGGACAAGAGGTGCCATTTCCTTTACGAACACGGGAAAGGATATGTCCCACTGATGCCAAAGGAAGATATTCTGTGGATTGCCAATGGGGGTTAAGGAGGAACCCACATTCACAGCGATGGCTTCAAAGATGATTATCTTACTGTAATCATCATCCACGATGGATTGCAGATTAAGGGTCAGGGGCACTACAATGAAAAGTGCAATGTCATTTGTCAAAAACATGGACAACACAGCTGCAAGAAATATGAGAAACAGTGCCAACAACCGCTCATTGGTGATTCGCCGTGAAATCCTGTACGCAAGGAAGGAAAAAAGACCACTTTCCTTAATTCCTGTAGTGAGAAGGAGAAGACCACTCAAGGTCACGATGGTGTTCCAATCTACCAGTGAGGGGAATACGGAAATGGGCTGACTGTGAACAGCGCTCAGCCCGAGCGCTGCCACGAAGAGCAGCGCTGTGAGGGCATTTTTCCTTAAAAGATAGAGCAGTTTACTCGACAAATCATTTGCCATAATAAGTCATTTCCTGATTCGCTGGGTAATCGGGAACAATGTGCACGCCATCGTAATAGACCTTGAGATGGGCCACAACAGCGTGGTCGAGACAGACAGGAAATAGCCAGCTTGCCTCAGGCTCCCTGAATTCAGCAGCAGGAAGCACCTTGAGCCTGCCAATGAGGCTCGAAAGAACACTCTTCATCTGCTGAAGCTCCACACTGTTTTGTGTAACTCTCGGATGTAATCCAAGGGGAAGCACAGTGCCATCCACAGGGCTGAGATGCAAAACTGCAATGACACTGCCCTGATAAACCAAACCCGCCTTGATCTCTATCTCACCGGACGGGCCCTGCCTTGTCCACACCTTTCCAGGTGTAATATGGCTCCTCACCTTTTCCGCAGTAGCTGCAGCAGTTGCAAGATTTGCCATTAGTTGCTGGGTCTGGACAGGTGTAGCTTGGCCAACACCAGGTCCTGGGGGAGGAGGCGCGGCTTTGGGGCCAGGTGGTGGAGGCACTGGAGCCTGTTGCTCTGGAGATGCTGGAGGAGCAAGAGGAGCCGGAGGGGGACCGACTTGCTGGTTATTCATCAACAGAGGCGGCAGTGGTGCCTCCTGGGCACTTGACTCCTGTGCAAAAAGTGACATTGCCAAAGGGATAAGCAGGGCTGAAAGAATCAATACTTTCATGGTTTCTCCTCCTTCTTAATGTTTTTGGTTACTTTTCATCTGCTCTATCTTTTCTTCTAGAACAGAAAGCCTCTCGTTGATCTGATTCATGGCATCAGCCAGATGGTCCGTCTTTTTGTCTGGGCCCTTGGTGGCATTTCTCCAAAGCAAAACACAGATCCACACCAACAGGGCTACCAAAATCCAACTCAACAGATTTGAGAAAAGGCCTGGAGGTACCGGAGGAGGAGGACCTGGTGCACAGCCTCCAATAAACGCCAAAATCAATAACACCACCCATCTTGCACGATTCCAAATAGAGATTCCCATGGATTCCTCCAATGCCTTTTATTTCATTTAAAATTATTGTCATTAAAGATTAAAAAATCTCTAAGACAACATTAAGAAAAGATTAAGATGGGTTTTTGAAAACAATGGGCTGAAATTACTCTTATTTTATGGGAAGGGTAAAGGTGACCGTTGTGCCTTTGCCTAGATTGCTTCTAATGTGGATTGATCCTCCGTGGGCCTCTACCATTGATTTTGCCAACGCCAGGCCAAGCCCGCTCCTCTTCCCAAGAGATCTTCCAGTGGATTTTCCCTTGAAAAAAGGCTCGAACACGTGAGAGAGGGTTTCTTGATCCATGCCCTCACCCTGATCGGAAACCTCTATTTCCACAAATTCAGGTCTAAGCCTCCATGTTATGACAACAGGAGTTTCGTCAGTGGAGTGACGAAGTGCGTTTGACAAAAGATTCAATAGTATCTGCTGCAAAAGATCAGGGTCCACCGATATTGTCACAAAAGGACCGGGCCTTAACAAGACAGAACGATTGCCTGCCAAAAGCCTCGCTTGGGACATGAAGTCAGAAAAGAAATCCTGAAGACCTACTGTTTGCCTGTGTATGTGAGACGAGCTTTCCAACCTGGACAATCCAAGGAGCTGATCACACAACCTGATCAAGCGATTCACCTCCTTGTACATGCCCTTTGAAAGGCGCGCCCTTGCAACAGGGTCATCCTGAGCACCCCTCAGAAGCACTTCCAAAGAGCCCTTAAGCCCTGTAAGGGGAGTCAAAAGTTCATGTGCTGCATTGGCCACAAAGCGCTGCTGGGATGCAAACGTGGCCTCAAGCCGATCAACCATCTCATTAAATGAAGAAGCGAGCTGACCTATCTCGTCCTTACGATTTTTTAACGGGACCCTCTTTGAAAGATTCCCCTTACTAATCTGGTGGCATGCATCCAAAAGGCCCTGTAGATCACCGAGGCTGACGCCTATAAGCCAATAACCTGCCAAGGTACCAAGTATCAAAATGGCTGCCACAAGCCCCATCAACATAGCGCCGTGTCGAAACAAGATCTGGTTGATATCCGCAAGTGTCGAGCTTAACTGGATCACGCCAAAGATATGGGGGCTTGCTGGTGCTGGCCGAAGTGGTATGAGCATCACAAGGACAGGTTCTCCGTGTACCTGACTACAATAAGTAACTTCGTTTTCCCCAGCAAAAGCCCTCTTGAGCTCTTGCTGGTCTGGAAGAGGTGCCTCAGGTTCTTCTGGAAGACGCCTGCCAGTCGCAATTATCCTGCCCTCTCTATTCAGGATAATTGCAACAGAATCCCGAGATGTGAGATCCCTTGCCAGAGCTGCAGCACGGTCAGGATCAAGACGCGGATGGGGCGAGCCTGCCAAGCCATTTCCAATAAGCCAATGTTCAATCACAGGCTTGGCCCTGGCCCGAAGGTGGCTGCTCTTGTTGTTTATGAACAGTTCCCAGATATTCCAATAGGAACAAAAGCCCACGAGCACCACAGAAAAGATAAGCAAGGCGGCATACAAAAGGCCTAATTTGGCCCTAAGGGAAAGGCGTTCGACCAACTTCACGAGGCATCATCTCCTGGATGAAAGGCATATCCGACACCATAAACAGTCCTGATAAGACGCGGAGGCCTGTCGCCCAGTTTGTTCCTTAGATGACTTATGTGCACATCGATAATATTGGTACCCCCGTCGAAATCATATCCAAGGACTCGGTTCAAGAGCGTATCCCTGGTGAACACCCGGTAGGGATGGCGCATGAAAAGCTCCAGTAAACCGAATTCTGTAGGTGTGAGCTCAACTCCTCTTCCATGAAGGCTTACACGCCTTGTTGCAGGATCGAGCACGACACCAGCGGCATGAAGCTTACTATTTTCCCGAGCCTTGCCACTTCGCCTGAGAATGGCTCTCATTCGCGCAAGGAGTTCCTCAAAGCTAAAGGGCTTGGTCAGGTAATCGTCTGCACCACTGTCAAGCCCCATGACCCTGTCAGATATATCCTTTTTGACAGTGAGCATGAGTATAGGCACTTCGATTGCCTTGGCCCTAATACGACGACACACCTCAAACCCATCTATATCTGGAAGCATTATATCGAGAATAACAAGATCAAAAGCCTCCCGCTTCAAGGCTTCGAGCCCTGCCCTTCCGTTGTCCTTACCAGTTACATCATATCCTTCGTACCTCAAACCAGTACTCAGAAATTCCGTAATTACAGGATCATCCTCTATAATAAGGACTTTTGTTCTGTCTTCTCTTTTCGCCATCATTATCATAAAGATGGCATCTTATTCTTCAGAATCAAGCTCTAACCAAAATTATTCGTTTAAGACACAAAAGCATATAAAACCAATGGCAGTGGCTTGGGATGGAAAGTTTGGTAAGTAAGAGCCCTAAAGCAAAAAAGCACTTAGCCCAAATGAGCTAAGTGCCTGGATCTTTCTGGTGGGCCGTCAGGGTCTCGAACCCCGAACCTACTGATTAAGAGTCAGTTGCTCTACCAATTGAGCTAACGGCCCAGTTATCAAATTACGGCAATCTTAATAATCAGCGTCTCCTTGTATGTCAAGAACAAAACTTGCCTGCTTATTTTTCTTTGCCTTTTAAAAATGTTTCGTTATTATGTGTCCCATAAGATGCTCTGTACAGGCCGTGAATGTCTGAATCTGTGGCGTCAAAGTTACCTCACCTTAGCAGAAATCATCGTATTTTGACAGACTTATAGGTGGATACGCAGGTAATCTTTGCGATAATAAGATTCTGTTCTCTTGAAGAGCAGTATATCAAAAAAAGGAGGATGTAGGAAAATGAGAAGGATTTTAATCATCGTTATGGGGCTTTTGCTTTTGGTGGCCTTTGGCTGCAGCAGCGAACATGGGGAAAAGGCTGCTGACAAGGCAAAAGAGGCAGCAAAGTCTGCAGTAGAGGCAACCCATGAAGCAGCGAAGGCAGTAACTGAAGAGGCCAAAAAGCTGACGGATACCACCGCCCAGAAGACTGAAGAAGGCAAGGAAAAAGTTGGCGAAAAGGTACAGGAAACTGCTGAAAAGTCCGAAGCTACAATGGACAAGGCTGGAGAAAAGTCCGAAGAAGCCGTGAAGGCTATCACTGAGAAGGCAGCTGACACTGCAGAAAAAGCAGCCGACAAGGTAGTTGACACAGCAAAGGAAGCAGGTCACGCGGCTGAACAGCAGGCCAAGTAGAAACAGACAATTTCAAAAACCAAATTGTTCCCGAAAGGGCCATTCATCATCCCTGTAGCCAAAAGGCTACAGGGTTTTTTTATTCTATGGACAACTTTCCCGGGATTAACTGAATTCCATTGTTCAAAATCTGTTGTTTCTGGGATTATGGTTAGTTAAACTGTGGCGCTGTAAAGATTCCAATGGCCAGAAAAGCTAAAAAAAGCAAAAAAAGAGTTCCTCGAAGGTGGGGGGCACAACCGCTTCTTATTATCCTCTGGACATCTTGCCTCTTTGTAACAGCGGGCGCGGTCTTCTTGATGATGGGATATATGACGCTTGATCTGCCTCCCATAAGCCAGCTTAGAAACTACCAACCTCCTATGGTCACTGAGGTCTATTCTTCTGATGGTGAAATTTTGGCCTACTGGTACAACCAGCGGAGGTGGCCTGTACCTGTGGACAAGATCCCCAAACGACTCGTCAACGCATTCTTGGCAGCCGAAGACTCAAGATTCTATGAGCACCGGGGCATCGATTTCATAGGTGTGATGAGGGCCGCACTCAAAAATGTAGAGGCAGGAGGCATAGTTCAGGGTGCAAGCACCATAACACAGCAGGTAACCCGCTCCTTGCTTCTCACCCCTGAAAGAAGCTGGATAAGAAAACTAAAGGAGGCCATTCTCGCCTGGCAGATAGACGGAACCCTCACCAAAGACCAAATACTCAACATCTATCTGAACCAGATATACCTTGGAAGTGGTGCCTATGGCGTAGAAGCGGCTGCGAGGACCTATTTTGCGAAACATGTTCAACAACTCAACATTGCCGAGTGTGCAATGATAGCAGGCCTCACCCAGGCCCCGAGCAAGTACAACCCCTTGAAACATTACGACCGCGCAAGGCGCCGGCAGGAATATGTTCTCAGGCGAATGTACCAAGAGGGTTATATTACCGAGCTGCAACACGACAAGGCGCTTTCTTACAAGTTGAAATTTAAAAGTGAGAAACTTCATCCGCCAGCAGGCATACAATATTTTTTGCAAGAGGTAAGAAAGGATCTGCAAAGAAGATACGGGGCCAAGCGCCTCTTCAACGATGGCCTAAAGATATACACCACCATTGACACCAACTGGCAAGAGAATGCAAACCGTTTTGTAAAAGAAGGCATAAAAAATGTCATAAAACGGCACAAGAAAGACAAGGCCCTCAAAAAGAACATTCAGTGTGCCCTTCTTTCCATGGACGCCCAGACTGGTGCCATAAAAGCGATGGTAGGCGGCTCCGACTATTCCAAAAGCCAGTTCAACCTTGCCACTCAAGGCAGAATGCAGCCAGGCAGTGCCTTTAAACCCATAGTCTATTCCACAGCCATGCAAATGGGGCTCATACAGCCAAACACCATAATCATAGATGAGCCCATCTCCTTAAAAGGAACCGACAACAACAAGATGTGGGAGCCACAAAATTTTGACAAGGCGTACATGGGGCCAATAACCATCAGAACTGCGCTCACATTTTCAAGAAATGTCGTATCGGTCAAGGTGGCCCGATTAGCTGGCATTAACGCAATAATAAACCAGGCAAGGAAAATGGGCATTACTGTACCTCTGTCCCATAACCTCTCTATAGCACTTGGTTCTTCGGCCGTACCCCTGATACAAATGGTTGAAGCCTACAGCGCATTTGTCAACCAGGGGCAAGTGGTAACCCCACAGCTCATTGAACAAATAGCAGATAGACATGGCCGCATAATCGAGATGCTCGACCCCGAATTTCATGAGGCACTGGACCCTCTAACTGCCTTCCAAATGGCCTATCTGCTTATGGGGGTCGTGGAGAATGGCACAGGCAGGAGGGCAAAGGCCGTTGGCATACCTGTAGGAGGGAAGACAGGAACTACGGATAATTATAAGGATGCCTGGTTCATGGGTTTTAGCCCTGAATTTGTCACAGGCGTTTGGGTGGGCAGAAAGGACAAAAAATCCTTGGGGCGCATGGAAACTGGCGGCAGAGCGGCTTGCCCCATCTGGACCGAATTCATGAAGACCACTGTCAAAAGTATGACAACTAGGAGCTATGAGATCCCAGACGGTATAGCCTTTGTCCCAGTGGACAAACGCACTGGCGAAATAGTAACTCCTTCCCAGGAAAACCAGAAATTTATCGTGTGGGAAGCCCTAAAGAAGGACAGTCTGCCACCCCTTCATCCAGAAACCAGTATTTGGCAGAATATGCCCGACTGGCTCAAGGGAATAGGAGCCTTCTTCAGGCTTGGGGATTGATCATGAAAGCGGGTGAAAAGGATCTGTATCTGGAGACTTCGAACCTGCGTCTATTTGCCAAGGCCCTGGAACAGAACCGGTTGGCACATGCCTATCTTGTGACAGGTCCAGCAGGATCTGGCAAGAAACGCTTCATGGAAGATTGTGCCAAATTCCTGCTGTGTGTAAGCCCGATTTCCGAACCAAATCCTCAGCCTTGTCTACAGTGTAAAAGTTGTCGTAAATTCGAAAGGGGTGTGCATCCTGATCTCTTAATCCTGGAGCCACATGGCCGTTATATAAAGATAGACCAGGTGAGGGATATGCAAAAAATGCTCTCCTTTGCCCCCCTCGAGGCCAAAAGGCGCATTTGTACCATCATTTCAGCGGATAGCCTCAACAAAGATGCCGCAAACGCCCTCTTGAAAACACTGGAAGAACCTCCAGAAAACACTCACCTCTTACTTTCAGCCATCTCCACTTCCAGGCTGCTTCCAACCATTGTATCAAGATGTCAGCTCCTTCCCCTCAAGGGCTATGCCCATGAACATGTCTTTGATGAGCTCTTCACTGAAGATACTTTGCCGAGGGATGAATTGCCCTTTTTGCGGTATGTCTCAGGGGGAAACCCTGAACTTGCACGACAGATGGTGGAGGCAGGGCTTTGCCAGACCAGGCAGACCATTTTCAGTTTTTTGAGTTCTGAAAAAAAAATGGAACTCTTCTTTTCGACTTCCAAGGCCATCTCAAGCACCAAGGATAGCCTGGAGATTGCCATAAAGATACTTCAGTTGGTTGTACGGGACCTGTACCTGATGGGAAAGGCCGGCCAAGCTGCCCAACACCTGTTGGTGAACCAGGACAAGATCAAGGAATTGACCAAGTTGGCTCAAATCATAAATTATGATAGTTTGTTTGGATACCGGATCAGTCTTGAGAATGCCCAAAGGTATCTTGACAGAAATGTGAATCCGGAGATGATTTCTGACAAACTCCTGATTTTCTGGTTGAAGGCCGAGAATCAGGGCTTACTTTAAGCTTTTTTTAGGGGTCTTCCCCTATTATCATATGGCTAAGACGTTGACTGAAAAAGAAAATACTTCCATAGAAGCTTCTTCTGCCCTTGAGAAGCAAGAGCACAAATGCACCATTTGTCATGTCCGGCTCCGGCCGGAATCACCTCCGGTAACCTATTGTGTAAAGAACCTGAATCTTAAGGAAGGGGAATGGGTGCTTGTTCCCACGGATCACGGGCCGGAAATTGGCCAGGTCATAAGACATCCTGTAAGTCTTCCACTTCCCAAGGATCATATCCCTCCCTGTGTCACCAGGCTAGCCACTACAAGTGAGATAGAAGACTATTACAAAAACCTGGAAATGGAGCAGCATGGACGCAGGGTATGCCAAAGGCTTATAGGTTCCCTGGGTCTTAAGATGAAGCTGGTGAAGGTGGAACGATTCTTCGATGGCAGCAAGATCATATTCTTCTACTCCGCTGAGGGGCGTGTCGACTTCAGGGAACTCGTGAAACAGCTGGTCAAGGAACTTCGTATCCGGGTTGAGATGAGGCAGATCGGAATCAGGCACGAGGCAAAGCTCATTGGCGGAATAGGTTGCTGCGGACGGGAGCTCTGCTGTGCAAGTTTCTTGTCTGGCTTTGATCCGATTTCTATAAAGATGGCAAAGGCCCAAAACCTGCCTTTGAACCCCAACAAGATTTCTGGATTCTGTGGAAGGCTCTTGTGCTGCCTCACTTATGAATATGAAACCTACAAGGAAATGTCCCAAGACCTTCCAGGGCTTGGAAAGGCGTGCGAGACTCCAGAAGGACAGGGAAAGGTGGTGCGCCACAACATATTCCGCCAGGCTGTGACCATTGCAATGCCTGACGGTACCTTTGTGGAATACACAATGGATGAGCTCGATGGTTCAGGCAAGGAGCCTCCTGTCCAGGAAGCACGGCCCTCAAAAGAAAAGAAGGCTTCCAAATCCCAAGCCCAGGCCAAAGAGGGAAGACGGCGTTCTGGTAAAAGACAACAGAAGAAGGAAAAGGGCACCAAGTCCTCGTCCAAGAAGGAAAATCAACAACCGAGGCAGTCCTCCGAAAAGGCAAACGCCAGCAAGGGAAGAAGGGGACAGGGCCCCAAAAAGAACAAGAAGAAATCAGCCAAGAAAAGAGGCCAGAACAAAAAACGGTCTGGCAGAAAAAATCCCAAAAAGAAAGGCGATAACCAAAAATCATGAACAGACGGTTTTATATCACCACACCCATCTATTACGTCAATGCCGAACCCCACTTGGGCCATGCCTATTCCACTGTAGTAGCAGATGTCCAAAACAGATTTCACAGGCTCATCGGTGAAGAAACCTTCTTTCTCACAGGCACTGACGAACACGGGGATAAGATCGTGCAAGCAGCCAAGAAGCTTGGCATAAGCCCCAGGGAATATACCGACAGGATCAGCGAAAAATTCAGGCAGACCTGGCCCCTTTTGAACATCAAACCAGATAGATTCATACGAACCACAGATCCTCAACATGTTAAAACTGTCCAATTGGCCCTTCAGAAGGTGTTTGACCAGGGGGACATAGAATTCCGTGAATACGAAGGCCTCTATTGCTTCGGTTGTGAAAGATTCCTTGTAGAAAGGGAGCTAGTGGATGGAAAGTGCCCAGATCACAAGGTGGAGCCCACCCACCTGAAAGAAAAGAACTACTTCTTTCTCATGAGCAAGTATCAGGACTGGCTCATTGACCACATAAAGGCAAACCCTGGATTCATTACGCCTGAGAGATACCGAAACGAAGTCCTTTCTTTTCTGAAAGACCCCCTGGACGACCTGTGCATTTCAAGGCCCGTATCCAGATTGACCTGGGGGGTGCCCCTGCCCTTTGATAAAAATTTCGTGACCTATGTATGGTTCGATGCACTTATCAACTATCTTACCGGCCTGGATTACCCTGATGGAGAAAGGTTCAAAAGCTTTTGGCCAGTGGCTAACCACGTCATTGCAAAGGACATATTAAAACCCCACGGCATATACTGGCCAATCATGCTAAAGGCACTCGGTTTGGAACCTTATAAAGGGCTCCATGTCCACGGGTATTGGAAGACCAAGGACGTTAAGATGTCAAAAAGCCTGGGAAATATCGTGAAGCCCGAGTGGCTTGTGGAAAAATTCGGGGCTGATGCCACGAGGTACTGCCTAATGCGTGAAATGGTATTTGGCTTGGATGCCTCTTTTAGCCAGGACGCCTTTGTCACGAGAATCAATGCAGATCTGGCCAACGACCTTGGCAACTTGTTGAGCCGCTCTCTCACAATGCTCTTCAAATACAGAAAAGGCTCCATCCCACAAAGACACGGTGTGGATGGGCCACAAACGGGTTTGGAGGATGCATGTACTGACCTCATCCCTTCTTGGAAGACAGATATGGGAAATTTCCAGATCAACAGGGCCCTTTCGAACATTTGGAAGGTCCTCAACCTAGCCAACAAGGTGATAGACCAAAGCGCACCTTGGGAACTGGCAAAGGATGAAACAAAACAGGATCTCCTGGACGACGTACTTTACAACCTGATGGAAACCCTCAGAATATGTGCTGTCCTGGTAAGTCCAGTAATGCCTGAGGCTTCAGAAAAGATACTTAAAGCCATTGGCCTGGAACCGGAAAGTCATCTGGATATAAGGGCAGTCGAATTTGGCAATCTGGCTCCAGCGGTTAAGGCCAACAGGGTAAAGGCACTTTTTCCAAGGATTGGTCCTTCCAGGAAGCAGGCCCAAAAAGGCCCAAAAAAGAAACAACAAAAACAAGAAGTGAGCAAGGATAAGGATTCAGACGGAAATATGATCACCATAGATGATTTTCAGAAGGTGGAGCTCAAGGTTGCGCAGATAATAAAAGCAGAACAACATCCCAATGCGGATCGGCTCTTAAAGCTTACGGTTCGAGCTCCTGAGGAACGAACTATTGTTGCAGGTATTGCTGAACATTTCAAACCAGAGGAACTCGTTGGGGAAAAGGTTGTCATTGTGGCCAACCTAAAGCCTGTAAGGCTAAGGGGCATTGAATCAAAGGGCATGCTCCTTGTGGCTAAGGACAAAAACGGACTGCATCTTTTGAGGGTATCTCAAGACACCGAACCAGGTTCGAGGATAAGCTGAATTGGACACAAAGACAGTCATCATCGGCACGGCAGGCCATATTGATCATGGCAAGACCACATTGGTAAAGGCCCTTACCGGCACAGATACAGACAGATTAAAGGAAGAAAAACAAAGGGGTATTACCATAGAATTGGGTTTTGCCAAGCTGGACCTACCATCGGGAACATCAGTCGGAGTGGTGGATGTCCCTGGCCACGAACGCTTTGTAAAGAACATGGTGGCTGGTGTGACAGGTGTGGATATAGTGGCACTGGTAATCGCAGCCGATGAAGGCGTCATGCCCCAAACCAGGGAACACCTTGAAATCTGTCAGCTTCTAGGCATCAGACGCGGCATCGTAGTCCTCACCAAGACAGACATGGTGGATGATGAATGGCTTGAACTTGTCAGTGAAGACATAAAGGAATTCCTTAATGACACCTTTCTAAAAGATGCCCCTATTGTACCCGTCTCCTCAGTCACAGGCCAAGGGCTAGACAACCTTTTGAAAAAGATAGACAGCCTCGTGTTGAAAGTGCCAGGTCGTCAGCCCCAGGGGCCCTTTCGCCTGCCTGTGGACAGGTCCTTTATAATGAAGGGTTTTGGTACAGTGGTCACTGGAACCGTCATCTCTGGCAACATTACCACTGGCCAGGAAGTAGCCATCTATCCTACAGGGCTTGAAGCAAGGATCAGAGGCATACAGATCCACGGGGCAGAAAGCGAGCGTGCCATACCTGGCCTGAGAACGGCCTTGAATCTCCAAGGTGTAACCAAGGAACAGATCAGACGTGGAGATGTGATTGCCCTTCCTTATAGCCTAAGGCCGAGCTATCTGCTTGACCTTGAGCTGTTTTATCTGTCCAGTGCTGAAAAACCCATTAAGCACCGAGCGCCTGTGAGGTTCCACGTGGGTACTTCAGAGATCATAGGCAGGATACTAATGCAACAGGATGAAATTCTTCCAGGCAACAAGGAATATGTGCAGATAAAGCTTGAACAACCCGTGGCGGTGTTGCCAGGAGACAGATATGTAATAAGGAGCTACTCCCCCATAAGAACCATAGGCGGTGGACGCATCTTGAACCCACTTCCCAGAAAAAGGAAGCGAGCCAAAAAGGTGCTTTGGGATGAATTGAAGACATTGGCCCAGGGAACGCCCACTGAAATCATCCAGCTTCACCTGGAAAAATCTGGCCCCCGTGGGCTGTCCACCGCAGAGCTTTCTATGCGCAGCGGTATCTTTGGAAAGAGCCTTGAAAAGGAACTTCAACCACTACTCAGCAAGAAAGAAATCATAAGATTTGGCTCGGACGACAAGCTCATCTCCTCAAGGGTAATAGAAAAGCTCAAGGAAAAAACCATCTCCCTTCTTGCCCATTACCACAATGAAAAGCCACTCCTTCAGGGCATGCCCAAAGAAGAGTTGAAATCAAGACTTTTCCCCTCGACGAATATCTCGAGGACGTGGCGTGGCACCCCTGATTCAAGTTCCAAATTGTCTCATCAGCGTCTATTTCAAAAGGTCCTTGACCTTCTCGAAAAGGAAGGCAAGATCATAATGGACAAGGAAAACGCCAGACTCTCAAGTCATAAGGTGCGCCTCAAGGATGAAGAAGAGACCATCAAGACTCATATAGAAAAGGCATACCTGAAGGCAGGCCTTTCCACGCCTGCTCGTGAAGAGGTGATAAAAAAGGCCGTATCCTCGACAAATTATTCCACCAGAGACGGTTCTGAGATCTTCGACCTTCTGGTCAGGGAAGGCAAGCTCGTCCGTCTCAAGGACAATCTCTATTTTCACCCGGAAGTGCTGGGCAAGCTAGAAGAAACCGTCGTGGATTTTCTCCAGAAGAACCAAGAGATGTCTGTTTCAGACTTCCGTAACCTGGCAGGCGGGCTTTCACGAAAATTTTTGATACCACTCCTGGAACATCTGGATTCAAAAAAAATCACCATTCGTATAGGAGACAAGAGAAGGCTCAGGACTAAGATCTGAAGATCTTCCCCATATTTCCATAAAATGTAAGAACAATCCCTGCATGGAAACCTTAACGGATAAACTGGCAACTGCACTCGCGCAAAGAAGGCCTGGAACTGGCACGCCAATGGACAAGTTTGTCTTCACCTTTGAACTCGTGCCAGCAAGGGCCTCGAGGAATGAGATGATCGACAAGGCACTTGCTTTTGCCAGCGAAGCTGCAAGAGATGGAAGGATCAGCGCGCTTTCCATCACAGACAACGCTGGAGGCCACCCCGCCCTTACCCCAACGGCACTTGGCAAGGAAATCAGAAGCCTTGACATTGAGCCGATAATTCACTTTTCCTGCAAGGACAAAAACCGAAATCTCATAGAAAGCCAGCTCTTTGAGCTGGACAGGGCGGGTCTCAATACCCTCTTGGTAATCACAGGAGACTACCCAAGATATGGTTTTAGGGGACGGGCCAAGCCCGTATACGACCTTGATTCGGTGCTTGTGCTTGGAATGATAGAAGAAATTAGAAAAGGCCTGGTCATAAACAGCAAGGCCCCAGGTGGTGGAGTTAGGCTTGAACCCATGAACTTTCATGCAGGCTGTGTGGTGTCACCATTCAAGGCCACAGAAGCAGAACAGGTGCAACAGTATCTTAAGCTCAAAAGAAAGATCAAGGCTGGTGCAAACTTTGTCATCACTCAAATGGGCTTTGATGTGAGAAAATACCACGAACTTCGTCTCTTGCTCGACGTCCTAGGGATAAAAGTTCCCATCTTGGCCACTGTATTCATTCCAGACGCAAGACTCGCCCGCATCATAAACAAGGGAGTTATTCCAGGTTGCACCATGCCAGACAAGCTCCTGTCCACCATTGAGGCAGAAAGCTCCTGTGCAGACCTAGGTGTTTCAAGCATGGTTGAAAGGGCTGCCAAGATGGTGGCCATACTTGCCGGCATGGGATATGAAGGAGCACACTTGAGTGGGCCTGGTCTGGAATATAGCCATATCCGTCAGGTCATGGAAAAGGCCGCAGAGATCACTCGTCAGTGGAAGGAATTCGTACCTGAATTTCTGTTTCCAGAAGAATGGGACTTCTGGCTTTTCGAATTGGATCAGGATACAGGATTAAACAAGATGCCCAAAGATGGCACCTTTCCCTATGCCCAGAGGAAACTCAAACAAAGACCAAACACAAGAAGGCGAAATAGCCCCAACATAGAACGTTTTTCCCCTGGTTTCCTAATTGGAAGGTCCATACACTATCTCTTCTTTGATCCTGAAGGCCCATTTTTCAACTTGGCGTGCAAGCTGTTGACATCGGTGAGAAACAAGAGGACAATCAGGCTCGTCACCCAAGTTGAATATTTCTTCAAGGGCCTCCTTTTCGATTGCTATAGATGTGGCGACTGCTACCTTGCGGACATGGAATTGTTGTGCCCCCAGTCCCAATGTGCCAAGCGGCTGGTAAATGGGCCTTGTGGTGGCAGCAAGAATGGCTGGTGTGAGGTATGGCCTGGAGAAAAACGCTGCCTCTATGTCAGGCAGTATGACAGGTTGAAGGATATAGACAAATTGCTCTTTCAGGATGTACATATACTCCCGCCCAGGGATTGGGGCCTCGACAGGTCATCTTCATGGATAAATTTCTTCTCGGGCAGGGATCACCACAGGCAGGACTGGAAGGCAAAAAGACCCGGCCACTGAGTGAATACAACCCAGTTCAGAGACAAAATATGAAGATACGCCCTTGCATAGACCTACATGATGGAAAGGTGAAACAGATTGTTGGTTCTTCACTCAAAGACGGAGAAGGATCAGAGCTAATAGAAAATTTTTCCGCAGACAAACCCCCTGCCTATTTTTCTGCCCTTTTCAGGGATCACGGCCTCACTGGAGGCCATGTAATAATGCTCGGGCCAGGAAATGAAGACGCTGCCATAGAGGCATTGAAAGAGTGGCCTGGCGGCCTTCAGGTGGGAGGTGGAATCAATGCGGAAAACGCCCCCTGGTGGATAGATCAAGGCGCCTCCCACGTAATCGTGACCTCTTATGTATTTTACAAGGGACAGATGAACCTGGAAAGGCTCAAAAGACTTGTTCAAGCCGTAGGTAAGAAACGGCTGGTCTTGGATCTTAGCTGCAGAAAGAAGGATGGCTCCTACTTTGTGGTAACTGACAGATGGCAAAATTTTACCAACGTGCAAATAGATGCGAGACTGATGAAGGAATTGTCCTCCTATGCTGACGAATTTCTCGTTCATGGAGTAGATGTAGAAGGGAAATGCCAGGGAATAGACCGACAACTCGTCAAACTCCTTGCAGAAATCACACCCATCCCCACAACCTACGCAGGAGGTGCCAGATCCATGGAGGATGCCTATGTGGTAAAGGAACTTGGGCTAGGCAAACTGGATCTCACAATAGGTAGCGCCCTTGATATATTTGGGGGTGCTGGGGTCACCTTCAAAGAGATAGTGGAATTCAACCAAAAAGAGGGCACATGAAGGCTGCGGGCTCTGGAGCCTTGAACCTCGATCTCATTTACGAGGTCCAAGACCTTGAAAATATCAGGGCTGACGATATCAACCTCTTACCAGGGAGGGAAACCTGGGGAAGCCACAGCACTGCCAAAAAGCTTTTGGCAGAACTAGAGGAAAAAGGCAAACTCCTGACAAAAAGTGGTGGAGGGTCAGCGGCAAACACCATATGCGCCTTGGCACGCCTTGGTTTTGAATGTCATTTCATAGGCTCGGTGGGTCGAGATGATGCTGGAGATTTCATCATGTCATCTATGAAGGGTGTTGATTGCTCCCTTGTGAAACGAGAAGGTAAAAGCTCTCTTTGTATCATAGTTCTTGAGAAAAAGAGACGGGACAGGGCCATGTTTGTGGCCCCTGGACAGGTAAAAATTGATTTTGATGATCCACATCTTCGAGATTTACTTTCTGAAATCCAGTTGTTGCACTTGACGTCCATAGCCCAGGAGAACGGGCCTTTTCTCCAAAAACGGCTTCTGTCCACCATCCAGACGGATGCCATCACATCCTTTGATCCAGGAGAAATATATGCGGCAAGGGGCAAGGCAGCGATTAGGGAAATTCTCAAGGGGACGGATATCCTTTTTTCCACAGGCTACGAATTGGATCAGCTTTTTGGAAAAATGGAAGAACGAGAAATTATCTTAAAGTGGCTCAAAAGGTATGAAGGGTCCAATAGACTTACGAATTTTATGTTTTTCAGACACCTGTACCCGCCAATAATAGCAAAAAAGATGGGTGGTAAAGGTGCAGCCGTCTATTCCCTGAATGACAATTACGTTTGCTCAGCCAAGCCTGTGAGAGAAGTGGTGGACAATACTGGTGCAGGAGATGCCTTTAACGCTGGGCTGTTAGCTGCTATTCTAAGGGGTAAGGGCCCCTATGAGGCACTTTGTGAAGCTGTTTCCCTTGCAGCGTTCTCTTTGGGGTTTCCAGGCAGGAGCTGGATAGAACATCTAGGACAACAAGGGATTCCAAGTTCCTTTGATGACCGAGAATAAAAAGGAGAAAGAGGCCTTGACTGACTTTCGTTTTGGATGGTGGACAACTGGCAGGGACCAGGCCGCTGTCAATCTATTTAATACAGTATGGCAAGCCATGTCAGATGGAACGATCGAGGCAGAAATGGCCTATCTCTTTTGTTCTAGGCAAAAGGGAGAAGGTCCATACAGTGATGAGATAATGAACCTTGCCGCAGACAGAAAGATACCTGTTGAGAGCTTATCTGCGGTCAAGTACGAACCTGAACTTAGAAAGGTAGACAGGGCCAAATGGCGAAGCCTCTACCATGAAAAGGTCTATGAACTCATAGGGAAATATGCGTGTCGCCTGGCTGTACTTGCTGGTTATATGTGGGTCTTAAGTCCAGAGATTTGCGCCAAGGTGGATGCAATAAATCTCCACCCTGCCCTTCCTGGAGGCCCTGCAGGAACCTGGCAGGAAGTCATATGGCAACTCTTAGAAAGCCAGGCGGAAAAGACAGGGGCAATGATGCATCTTGTGACGCCAGAACTTGACAAAGGGCCAGCAGTGACCTTTTTTTCCTTTTCCATCAGGGGCGAAAAATGGGCAGCCCTGTGGGATGAATTTGAACAGCTCAAAAGACAACGGGGCATGGACGGGGTAAAGGCCGACCCTGGTGAGAAACTGCCACTTTTCAAAAAGATCCGCCACGAAGGAGAAATCAGGGAGCTTCCCCTGATAGTCCAAACCCTGAGGGCACTGGCCCAAGGGGAGATAAGACTTCGAAAGGGAAGGCTCTTCGACTCAAAAGGCAATAAGCTTCCAGGCCCGCTGGATTTATCCAGCCAGGTGGATGCCTCTATCAGATGAAAGGCAATATCTTTATGGGTATGTCCAAACCGTCTCTTTTTATAGTTTCATCATGGAAATAAGGGCCAAGACCCTCGATAACGGTCACCTCTTTGTGAATGTGGATTTTGTTAGCCTTCTTGAGGCCAATGGCCTACTTAGGGCCCAAGATATCTGGAAACTGAAGGATGAAGGGGTAAAGGAGGTAGTGAAAGAACGAAGGACCGGCAGGATATTTCTGTCTTCTCCAAATGGCCCAAAAACTATAGAGACTTATCTTAAACGCTATACCAGGCCTCCCCTTTCAGAAAAGATTAAAGACATCTTGTCCCTGAAGTTTTTCAAATTCGATGCCTTACATGAGTGGCATGCCCAACTGGCTTTTCACAGGATAGAGCTTCCCACTGTCATACCCATAGCAGCAGGCAAGGTCGAAGGCGGCACTTTCAACATGACCCTTGGAATAACTAACTATAAGAGGGCTTCAGAGGTACTCAAAAAAAAGGAAGGATACGGCCAGGCAGAAAGAGACAAACTGATAAAAAGAATAGGCCTTTATGTAGGGAAAATGCATAGTGCCGGCATTGCCCACCAAGACCTTTACCTTGTGCATTTTTTCCTAAAAGGCCCTGATATGGTTCCCCATTTGATTGATCTTCAAAGGGTGATCAAGGAAAAGAAGCTGTCAGACAGATGGCGCATCAAGGATCTGGGCGAGCTTCTTTTTTCTGCGAAACCCTTTGTCACCGATACAGAAATCGACACCTTTTGTAAGGCCTATTCACAGGCAGCCGATTTTGATCTAAAAAGACATCCGCGCCTTGTAAAGGCCATCTGTAAAAAGGCCAACAGGATTGAAGCGCGGCACAGGCGCAAGACCGCACAAGATTCCTACTAAGTAATATTGAAGGCCTTAGCGAAGACCATACTAAAGACATGTTGCCTCCTAAAGGAGCTGAGGGGCCAAAGCAGGCCCCAGCCCTTACAGGCCTTTGATCCCAGGGCTGTCAAAAGGATCCTTGCAGTATCTTGCACAGCCATAGGAGATACCCTGTTTGCCACGCCGTCTGTTAGGGCACTTAGGCATTTGCTTCCTCATGCAAGGATTGATTTCCTCGTAAGGGATAGATTCCTTCCCCTGTTTGTCACAAATTCCTGGACAGACTCTACCTTGGCTTACAAGGGTAGATACAAGGGTTGGCTCAGCCTCTTGAGACAGATCAAGGAACAGGGCTATGATCTTTGCATCATCTTCCATGACAGTGATCCTTGCCCTGCCCAAGTTGCATTTCTGGCAGGAATTCCGTTTATTTTCAGGATAGGTCTCAGGGATGAAAATACTAGCAGATACCTCTCGAGCCGTATGCCATATGATCTTGAAAAGCATGCCATTGATCAAAGGCTTGAGGTAATAAGACGAATTTTCAAGGTGCGCCTTGATGAAGAGTCAGACCTTCGAATGGATCTCCCGGTTGACCTCCAGCGATCCGAAAGTCTTTGGCAGGATATTTTGAAAAAGATGAGGATGCCATGCCTTGCTGGAAAAAAAATAGGCTTCCAGTTCTCTGCCTCTGGAGATTACAAGAAATGGCCTGAGGAGCACTTCATAACACTTGGCAAACGCCTTTTGAGACATTCTCATCGCCCATCCATATGCCTGATTGGTGGCCCTAGAGACAGAAAGGTTGCAAAGAGGATCGAGGCAGCCCTGACAGAAGAGCAAGGCGCTGCCCAAAGGGTGGTTAACCTGGCTGGTGCAATCGGGATCAAGGACCTTGCTGAAATGATTCACGGCCTGGATCTTCTTATCACCAACGACACGGGCCCACTCCACGTAGCCATTGCCATTGGAACACCTACCATTTCACTTTTCGTACCCAGTAGTTACAAGGCAACAGGGCCTATTCAGGATCTAGACATACACAAGGTCATCCATAAGAGCCGGCCATGCAGGCCCTGTTTTGAAAAATATTGCAAAGAACCTCATTGCATGGGCCTTATACCTGTAGAAGAGGTCTTTGAAGCGGCTATCGAAAGCCTCGATGCCAAGACCCCATTGAAAAGAAAAGCACCAATTGCCGTTGAAGGGGACAAGTGATGATATTCCCCACACCCTGTCCGCCTCCTTCTGCCTGGACCATTAAAGAGCCAACATTCAATCCAGAAAGGATCTGGGAACTTGGGGGGGATTTGATCAAAACTGCCAGAAAGAGGCGTGTAATTCGAGCAGATGACTTTTTTATAAAGGCATTTTGTCTTCTTCCTGGACCTGCGAGCAGGATAAGAGACCCTGCAAGAAAGGAATGGATCATTTCTGAAAGGCTTGCAGAAAGGGGACTAACTCCAAGACCCGCCGCCTATGGCATTTATGGCAGATGGTCATACTTTGCCGCACGGGCAGCATCTGGAAAGGAGCTTGGCAGGTATTTGGAACAAGATCTCGCAGATCTTTCTAGAAAAGAAATAAGGGAATTTGAAAAAATTTTTTCCAGATTTCTCCTGGACATTGCAGAAGCAGGGGTATTCCAGCCCGATTTCCACCTTGACAACGTATTTTATCAGGAAGAAACCAGGAGGCTCCTTCTATTGGATCTCCATAGGGCAAGGCTCTATGACCGACCGCTTACACACCTGGAAATAATGGAGCAACTCATATATGTGATGCCCCCATTTGTGGACATGTTATCAGGAAGAAACCTTATAGAAACAGCCTCTTTTTTATCAAAAAGAGTGCCTGCCCTGAAAAAAAGAGACAAGAGATACGAGATACAAGAACTTTCCTTTAGTAACATGCGAAGTCATTGGATGAAAAAGGAAAAGAGAAAGGTTTTCAAGGAGCATCTTGTCTCAAGGGCAAACGGCCTTTTGAAATTGAGGACATCTTCCACAGATCGATCCGTTTTGGATCAACTGGGCAACCTCATAAATAAACCAGAGACATGGTCAAGACAGGCTGGCAGTAGCCTAAAGATATTGAAGGATTCTCGCCACACCTTGTGCATCAGGGCACTTATTGAACAACGGCCTTTTTTCATAAAGGCATATAGGAGTTCTGGCCATCTTAAATCCTTCTCGTACCTCTTCAGAACTCCCAGGGCAATAAAGACATGGCAGCTTTCGTACCGTCTTTCCTACCGTAATATTCCAGTAGTCCTTCCCCTTGCTGCGGTCCAGGCAAAAAATCCGTGGAACAAATTGTATGGTGCTGTAATTTTCCCCTGGATCAAAGAGGCAGAAGACACGAAAAAGCTGATAAGAATGGCCCTTGAAAGGGAACCTGACAATCACATCTTAAAGGAACTGGCCCTGTTTGTATGGCAAATGCACGAAAAGGGAGTGGTTCATGGAGACTGTAAGATTACAAATTTCATCTATGGCCCCCGATCCCACAAAAAGTTCATGATATTTGACCTCGACTCCACCCAGATTTTGAAAAGGGCAAAGGACAAGATGCGTATTTCAGACATTGCATGCCTGTGCCGCTCCCTTGAAAAGTTGGCTCCAGACAGCGATATCACGAAAAGTTTCCTGAACCATTATGCAAGATTCCATTTGCCCTGGCACCACAAATGGATGGATATTGCTGAAAAGGTGCGGCAACTCAACCTGAAAAAGGCCTTGGCAAAAGAGTGATGCGCCCAGCCTTTGACCTTGATGCCGCTTTGGCGGAAACAGGCCATGATTAGGAGGCACAAATTGCCCTTTCCTGATTGCCTGGTCACATTTTCATCAAGGGACCACCGGAAGAACATAAAAAGGACTGCCGAGGCCCTTGAGGCTGCACGCAAACAAATCCCCCGTCAAACAGGGCTTGTGATATTGGGATGCCTGCCTCCTGAATTTTCCATTTGTTCCAGCCATGTTTTTACTCCTGGCCCTGTTGATGATATAATTCCCTGGCTCACCTGTAGCAAAGGGCTCATTTACACCAGCCTCTATGAAGGCTTTGGTCAGCCTAACCTGGAGGGATTCAGTGCAAGGATTCCTGTAATCACCTCCAATTGTTCCTCTATGCCAGCAGTGGCAAGAGATGCTCTATCTCGGTAGACCCAATGGATACGAGGCAGATCAAGAAATATCATGGAAAGATGGAAAGGCTATTGCTTGATGACCAGGGGGCAGGCCAATGCCCTTGTAATGGCAGGGACAAAGCGTCTCAAGGCATTCAGCCAGGAAAGATCCGCCAGGCAGACGGTAGAGAATTACAAAAAATTGACAGATTTTAAGAAGCAATAGCTGGCACCTCTATTCTAAAACTTTTAGAGGAAGGCGAAAAGGCACGATGCCATGAAAAAAATCAATACCCTTTATATGCTGGATGATCCAACCAAGGACAAACCTGTCCATTTTTTTTTACTCAAGGCCCTTCCTCCTGCAGGCTTCAACCCTTTGATATGTTATTTTTATGGAAATGCCAAAGACTCTGTCATGACCGGAGACGGAGTGGAGGCAATTTCCCTAGATCTACCCAAGGAACAATTCAAGGGTTTCCGGCCATCAACAGTCAGAAGGCTCAAAAAACTCATTCAGGAAAGAGAAATCTCCATGGTTCATTGTCAACGCCACAGGGCAATGGTACATGCCGGCTTTGCCATGCCAGGCTCAGGGGCCTCTGCCCTTTTCTACACTGTAAGGGCGACTAATGTACTTCGAAACTGGAACAGACGCCTGGTCTTCAACTTCCTTACAAAGAGGATCAGTCAAATAATATGTGTAAGCAAGGGGGTCAAGGAATACATCCTGGACAATACCAGGTCCGTACCCGCTAAAAAGATCAGTGTCATCCACAATGGTGTGGACATAAAACAGTTCCAACTGGATGTCTCCAAGGAGGAGGCCAGGAAATGGCTGGATGTCCCAAGGGATGGCTTTTACTTTGGCATAGTTGCCAGGCTGAAAAAGGCCAAGTGCCACGATATATTGCTTGAGGCCTTCAAGAACGTGCAAAGGGCCTTTCCTGACACCAGACTTGCTGTTGTGGGAGACGGGCCACTGGAACAAAAACTGAAAACACTGGCTCGAAGATTAGGCATAGAAAAAAGATGTCATTTTACTGGAAGGGTTCAATACCACGAGGTGCCCATGGCCATGAAGGCCTTTGATTGCTTTGTGCACCCTTCATTTCGCGAAGGCCTTGGAGTTGCCATACTTGAGGCCATGGCATCGTCTTTGCCAGTAATCTCAACAGATGCCTCAGGTATAAGAGACATATTTGATACCAGTGCTGAAATTGGCCAGATGGTGAGGGCCCAGGATACAGAGGCCCTCACCTCCTCCATGCTCAAATTCAGGGCAATGGATCCCAATGAACTTGTAAGGATTGGAAAGGCTGCAAAGACTCATGTAGAAAAACACTTCAGCAAGGAAGCCATGGTCAACGCCAATATCCAGTTATACAGGCGGTTCGCTCCCATAGGTGTCAGGCCACGTTATTAGAAGCGAAAGATGGACAGAGTGCAAACAGATACCACGAATACCTGCAGCAGCGCCATCCAGTTCTTGTTTACTTCTTATTTGGCCCTTTTACCATTTCAGATAGGGCCAACTGCAAGATATCTCCTTTCAGGCATGCTCATAATAGCAGCCATGAAACACATCTTGGAACAGGGGCGACATGTATCCACTACACAATTTCTTCGCTCACCTGTAGTTATTTTTCTGATTGCGCTGAATATCTTGGCGATAATATCAATATCGAGCAGCCCAGAGCCTAGATACTCCATGGCCGTATTTTTCGAAGACCTGTTTCTAAACAGCATCTTGTTTTCTTCCATGGCCATCTTTGTGGCAAACAGTCCCCAATCCATTGAATGGGAAAAATCTATCCGTATAGCCAATATCCTATTTCTGTTAGCATATCTCGGCCTTATGATCCAATGGATCATGTTTCCAAACCATCCGCTTTGTATAAGGCCAGAGGCAATTGCAAGGATCCATTCACGATGGGACGCCATCTTTGCCTTTGGAAACGGCTGCTCATTATTTCATGGTATAAAACATACCAGTATGTTCCTTACCCTGATGCTTGCATATTGGGCGGTGTGGGCTACCCGAGGAATGCTCTCTATAACTGGTATGGCCATATTCCTCTTGGATCTTTTCACACTCTTGACCACCACAAGACGCGCAGCATGCTTGGCCGTCTTTTCAGGTATTTGTCTTGCGCCATTGTTATTCAAGAGCAGCGCTAGGTATCTCAAGGTGGCCATCGCCTTCCTGGCTGTCTTGGTGTTAGTCTTTGTTGTCTCTGGAAACAGCGAACATTTCATCCGTGAAAATTGGCAGTTATTAATGAAGGGTGAGGTTCAAAAGGCCAAGGATCTTGGCGGATCCATACCCTTGAGGATCAGTACCTATAAAGTATTTACCAAGCAGATTCTCAAGGAGCCCTTTAAACCCCACGGCCTAGGCAGAAAACTCATAAAGGAATACCAGGCAGAACTGGTGAAAAAGGCAGGCCTGCTCCACGGCCATAATACGTTTCTGAACTTTGCATTCTATATGGGTGTGCAGGGCTCTTTGGCGCTCTTAGGATTGATACTGTCCCAGGCTTGGCTTTTCTGGACCGCCTGGAAAAAAACTCCCCATGGCAATGAGGCGCCATTGATGGCAGTGGGCCTCATATTCATATTCATGTTTTGGGGCACCAACATGTTCACAGATGGCTTCAGACATGGCTCCGCAACAATGTATTGGCTCTTTACCGCCATTCCCACGGGAATAGCGCTAAAAATCAATAGATCCAGACCTTAGTTGATGCCCATATCAACCCTTTACAAGGGTGGAGATGGCGTATGCAGCAATTCCGTGGCCTTGTCCAGTAAAACCTAAACCCTCGGTTGTTGTGGCCTTGATATTGACCCTGTTGGTCGAAATACCAAGACTGGCAGACACATTTTTTACCATTTCCGGGATATGAGGAGCCAACTTGGGCCTCTGAGCCACAATGGTACCATCGATATTGTTTATGCTCCAACCAGACGAGATCAGTTTTGCTCCCACCTCTTTCAGAAGGAGGAGACTTGAAATACCCTTGTATGCTGGGTTGGTGTCAGGAAAATGGCGTCCAATATCTCCCAGGGCTGCAGCGCCGAGGAGCGCATCGGCTATTGCGTGCAAGATGACATCCGCATCAGAATGTCCAAGAAGGCCCAGCTCAAATGGGATTGCAACACCCCCTAGCACAAGAGGCCTGCCCTCCACCAGCTCGTGGACATCGTATCCAAAACCGGTCCTTATTTGAAAAGGGTCAATCTTCATGGCCATCTTGCTTCTTTATATATGCAGCAACGGCCCTTGCGAGTTCGAGATCGTCGGCCGTGGTTATCTTGAAGTTCAGGGTGGAGCCAAAATGGACAGCGACACTGATTCCTGCATTTTCTAGCAGGCTTGCCTCATCAGTGGCTGTAAAGCGGGTCTTGGATGCCATCTCATAGGCTGAAAGAAGATCCTCCTTCCTGCAGACCTGGGGGGTAAGGGCAGATACAAGTGTAGATCTATCAAGAGTCCTTGTGACTATCTGGTTGTGAACCTCCTTTACTGTATCAACTATCTTGGCACCAGAGATGGCAGCCCCCACGTCCATTGCCATGAGACAAACAGAATCCACCTCATTGGAGGTGATAAAAGGCCTGGCTGCGTCGTGGACAGCAATCCAATTGAGATCTTTGGATGATGCACGGAGTCCATTCAACACAGATTCTTGCCTCGTGGTGCCGCCAACCACCACCTGATAAGACTTGCCTATACAATATTTCTCTGCATACGATTTGGTCTCTTCCACATAGTCTGCTGGACAGACCAAAATGATCTCGCCAACCTCATTGGCAAAGGAAAAGGCATCCAGGCTCCAGGCAATTACTGGCTTGCCTGCAAGATCCAAAAACTGTTTGGGCACTTTCTCTCCAAGCCTCGTTCCTGTGCCTCCTGCTGCAATTATTCCAGATACCAGCATGATGAAAAACCCCCTGGTTTAATGAAATGGGATTATGGCCCACAAACAAAGTGCCATAACAGGGCCTTTTTTAAAATAATCAAAATATCTTATGAGGATTCAAGATATTGCCTGGGTCAAAGACCTTCTTTATCTCCCTATGGAGGGAAATCACCCTTTTTGATAGTTCAAGACTTAGATAGGGCCTTTTCGACAGGCCGATCCCATGCTCTCCAGAAATCGTCCCTCCCAGGGAAACCGTCTTTTTCATGACGGCTGCAATGAGGTCTCTTACCTCTGTCTCCGACTCGAAATCTTTCTTATTGAATAACAGATTAACATGGAGGTTTCCATCACCAGCATGGCCAAAAGTCAAGATTTTGACGGGATAAACCCTTTGGGCATCTTCCAAGAAATCCAACATGGCCGACAGCCTGGCCCTGGGCACACAGATGTCCTCACTTACTTTCGTTTCATAACCAAGCTTCTTGATGGATGGTGAAAGCTTGCGCCTTGCTGCCCACAATCTCGAGGAGTCGTGATGGTCGTCTGGTTGGTATATAAAGGAGGCCTTGTGCCTTGAAAGGCAAGCCTTGACCTTATCGATCTGTGAGCCAATGGAACCTGAAGGCCCATCTACTTCCACGAGGAGGAGTGCCTTTGCATCAGGTCCTGGATCAAAAGGAAGGAGTTCTTTTATACATCCTAGACTCAGCTCATCGAGAAATTCTGCACACCGTGGCAGGAGGGCAGAACCAAAAAGACATGTGACTGAATCAGTGGCCTGGTGAGCAGATGGAAAACATGCAGCAATGGTCCCAACGGCCTCTGGCCTGGGAATGAGCCTCAATGTAATCTCAGTGACTATGCCTAATGTACCTTCTGCGCCTACAAAAAGATGTCTCAAATCATAACCCACCACTCCCTTTGCAGTAGATGCCCCTACCATTATCTCTTCCCCATTGGCAAGGACCACCTTGAGCGCCCTCACATAATCCCTGGTTACACCGTATTTGACTGCCCTGGCTCCACCTGCACACGTGTTAACGTTCCCTCCTATGGTGCAGAAAGCTAGGCTTGCAGGATCTGGTGGATAGAACAATCCGAGTCTTTCTACCTCCTGCTGAAGCCTTCCTGTAATCACGCCAGGCTCGACGACGCAGGAAAGCTCCACCTGGTCGATGGATTTGACCTTGTTCATCCTTGTGAGACTGACGACCAGCCCTTTGGAGACAGGCACGGCCCCACCTGTGGTTCCAGTTCCAGCCCCCCTTGGTATCACAGGAATGCCTTCCCTGCTGCAAAGTTTGAGGACCTGGCTCACCTGTCTGGTGTCTCCAGGAAGAGCTACTGCAAGGGGGACATATTCGAAACCGCTTGCGTCAAAGGAATAGCAGGCTGTATCTGCCGGTTGAGTCAGGAAGAAATCCGACCCGAGGACATCCCTAAACCTGCGGACAAGATGCCTGCCTATCCTTTTCATATATTTACATCACGATTGCCATTTCTGCTTTTCAAGCTGGTTCTTGAGATATTCCATCTGGCTCCTGAATTTGCTTGAAATCTTCATCTGTCTTTCTATCTTCTTAACAGAATGAAGCACAGTGGCATGATCCCTGTTGAATTCCCTCCCTATGGTCTGAAGAGACGAATCGGTATATTTTCTCGATAGATACATGGCAATCTGCCTGGGAAGGGCTATCTCCTGTTTTCTGGACCTGGAACAAATCTGCCTGGGCTCCAGGCTGAAATAGCTGCATATCATCTCCCTGATCCTTGCAACTGAAAGGGGTTCTGGCTCTCCAACGATCTCGTGGATGATCTCCCTTGCAAGCTCTATGTTCACAGGTCTTTTCAGGAGGGAAGATTTTGTGATAAGACCTATGACTGCACTTTCTATCCTTCGAATGTCACCCCTTAGGTGTCTTGCCAGGTACTCTACTGTATCTGGGCTGAGATTTATACCCTGGCTCTTTGCCTTTCTCCTGAGTATCCTTTTCCTCGTCTCAAAATCTGGGGGATTAATAGAGGTGATGATGCCGCTCGCCAGTCTCGACCGCAACACATCGTTCATGTTTGGTATGGTTCTTGGGAGCTGATTTCCTGTGAAAATAATGATCTTTCCTCTGTCGATCAATGGATCGAGGGCCATGGCAAGTTCTGTCTGGGTGCGCTCCCTTCCTGACAGGCAATGTACCTGCTCTATCATCAAGACGTCACAACGGTTACAAAACCTTTTTTTCAGCTCATCCAAACCGTTATTCTTTATGGCAGTGACCACCTGCTGTGTAAAATCATTTGCTGTAAGATAGCAAAGCCTGGCCCTTGGCTTTTTTTCCAAAATCCTGTGGCCAACCGCCTGGGTAAGATGGCTTTTCCCTAGCCCTGACTTGGCATGAAGAAATATGGTCCTTGGTGAAGAAGAACCCCCATTGGCTGCCTCCCAACAGGCTGCATGTGCATAACGGTTGCTTTCGCCAATAACGAACTCTTCAAAGGTGAACCGTTCACAGAAATGGGGCCTTGGAAGCTCAGTTGGTGCAAATTTAGGCAGATGGAGCTGATTCCTTGCAGATTCCTTCACCTTTTCCACAGGTTTGAGCCGGATCTTGAGGTCTTGACCCAAACTGATGAGATCCTCCATGATATAGGGCAGATAATGTTCCTGTACCCATGAAGCAAAAAACTGATTTGGACATCTCAAGATTAGGGTGCCATCCTCTACACCTCCAAATTTCAAGGGCGCGATCCAAATCCTGAAGCTTCCCTCAGAAATCCGTGAACGCAACCTGTTCTTAAGATCCTCCCAAATCTCCCTCATAATAGTGAACCCCGCTGCTACACTTCTTGGTGCAATCTGATTTGATGTTTTTACAAAATGACTTACTGAAGACCTGACAATACCCGATTAGAATAAGAAACCGGAAAAACTTCCCCATGGGAAAAATGATCATCTTTTTTGAGCGAAAGCTCAAGAAATAATTGCAAAATTTCCAAACTCTTGGCCAAAATTTTTACTGCCACTCCATTTCATTGTCAAAGAAGATTAGAGCCGATTAACAAAAGAGAAACACCAATTTTTCAACAGCCTTGTATCCTTTGAATTTTTTGTGATTTTTTGCCATAAACACCATAACTGATTGTGAATTATTGATTTTTCCGCTAATTTTTTTCTTTTATATTTCAGCACGTTATCATGTTATGGATATTTTTCAACAACGCTGTAGAGCCTTAAAAATCTTTTAATATCTTTCAAAAACTTCGTATTTTTAAATTTTTATTTCTGAAAGGCCGATAAAGACGAAAGTCATTCAAACTAATTCCCCTCTATGCCTTAAATACACACGAAAATACATCACTAATGAAAAATTGATGTTAAATTTTTCTTACATAGTGATTTTTTTTACAAAATTGCCTAATGATTCTTTCACGTTACCAATGTAACCCATTCCATAATATCAAAAATCGTAACACCCGGTGATAATTGGTCAGGCTGGGAAAATATGCGCCATGCTCTTAAGACACCAGCCTAGATTTAGCGATATAGTTCTAGGTCGATTTTAGGACTTGATTATCAAGGAATGCTTTCAAGGAATTGTGGTCGGGGCGGAGGGATTTGAACCCCCGGCCCTCTGCTCCCAAAGCAGATGCGCTACCAGGCTGCGCTACGCCCCGAACCATTGGGACACTCTATTTAACACAGACAGGAAAACCGTTCAAGCCGAATAATACGGCAGGGGCACTTTTGGGAGAAAAAAGTGGTTCTTCCAGCACATGAAACACCCAAGGCCGAGCCCAACATCAGGCCAGCCACACCTTTTTGTCTTCAAAAGGAACGCACGGATTGCAAAGAAAGAGAGGTTAGGCGCAGCCTCTCCAAGACGTAAATACAAGGCCTTAGATCTCGCCGCTATCAGCCATTTCTGCAATAACTTCTTTATATGAAAGACCACAGGCACGGAATCCTTCGGTTCCAAAGTGGATATTGGCCTCAAACACCATGGGGCCATTTTCTGTCATGCAGATATCGAAACCTGCATGATCTATCCCAGAGTTCTCTGCAATATCTCTGGCAAGCATCAGTGCCTCATCAGGCACATCCTCAAAGCTTATATGGCTACCCCTTGCCACATTGCTCCTGAACTCCCCTGCCCTTGCAATCTTCCAGTAGGAAAGAACCACCCTCCTGCCTATCACCACTACCCTTATGTCCCTGTCTATCGGCAGGTATTCCTGGATATATGCGGTATGCACCCTTTTGAGATAGCCACTCAGGGCCCTTGGGGAGTCGATAAAAAAGACTCCTCTTCCGAGGGAGGACGCCTCTGGAATTTTTCCTATAAAGGGAAATTGAAACATGGACAGGATCTTTTTCTCCCTTCCGCTTCCAAAGAAGAATCTTGTTTTCGGATGCGGCACACCCAACGTATTGAATAGACAGGTCTGCCTGATCTTGTTTCCTATGAGATTGTATGAGGCCAGGCTGGGAAAGATTTCCTTGCCCATGGCAAAGAAGACGTGGCAATAAAATAACGTCGGGAAATAGATCTTTTCCGCACCGAGCAATAGCTCCCTTTCCCGCCTTGTGTAGTCCTGCCAGTTGCACTTCAGATCCAATTGGCGAACGGTCTGTGAAAGGCTCAACTGTTTTCCAAGGCTGACCTTTGGAACCTTTTTCATTGTTGTACCGTTTCAGGCATTTCTAAGCACTTCTGACGGATTTATCCCTGAAGCCTGGCGCGCTGGATATATGGTTGCAAAAAAACAGATCAATATGGCCGAAACAGTAATCAGCACCACGTCAGAGGTGTAGAGTAGTATTGGTATGCTATCGGTATAATAGACTTCCTTTGGTATCTTTATAAACTTGTAATGTTTCAATAGCCAACAAAGCCCAAGCCCCCCTCCTACCCCTATGAAGGTGCCAAGCAGCCCTATCATAAGGCCATTTAACATGAAAATCCTAAGTATCTGGCCATCGGTTGCCCCGATAGCCTTGAGGATGGCAATATCGCCCTTTTTCTCCATGACCATCATGGTCAGGGTGCTTATGATATTGAATGCCGCAACCAACACTATAAGCGTCAGAACCACAAACATGGCAAACTTTTCCAGCTTCAAGGCTGAAAATAGATTTCTGCTCATCTGCTGCCAGTCCATAACCCAAAACGGAAAACCAAGCCTTTTCTGAAGGGCCTTTGCAAGCCTGTCAGCCGCATAGATGTCAGATACCTTTATCTCAAAACCATGAATATTGTTTCCAAGGCCGAGAAGCTTTTGGGCAGCAGAAAGGGGCATGAAGGCAAGAGACATGTCATATTCGTACATACCCAGCGTCTGAACCCCGCACACCCTCACGGTGCGGATCTTGGGCATCATCCCCACAGGGGTGATGGTCCCACTTGGGAGTACGATCTTGATGAAATCCCCTGCCCCGATTCCTAAGCTCTTGGCAAGCTCCTTTCCTATGAGTACAGGAGGCGGGCCTTTGCCATTCCATCCCTTGAATGCCTCTATCCCACTGCCATCTATAATCTTTCCAAATGTGATAACAGTGCCCACAGTCTGAGGATCCACACCTCTTATGGCCACTCCACTAACTGCCCTGCCGGAACTGAGAAGTGCTTGAATGTAAACGATGGGAGTTACAGCTGTAATGGTGGGCCTTCCTTCACCTCCATGCAGTTTGTCAATGAGGCTTAGAATGCTGTTTTCTGGCTTGGCACTGGTTGCCTTTATGAGTCTTTCAAGCTTAGAAACATCATCAAAGGATCCTTCGTAATTTCTTACGAGCAGATGGGCATTAACGCCAAGGATCTTGGTGCGGAGGTGGTTTTCAAAACCGGCCATAACCGCTATCACTACGATTAGAGCCATCACACCCACAGCCACTCCACCAGTGGATATCACTGAGATGAGGGAGATGAACTTATGGCTCTTCCTGGCCCTCAAATACCGCAGGGCCATGAAAAATTCGTATTTCACTTCTTTCCCCTGGCAGCTCCTTGATCCCCTGAACCCCCTGAAGGTTGAGGCCTCAGCTGGGGGAAAAGGATAACGTCCCTTATGGACGCTGAATCGGTCATTAGCATCACGAGCCTGTCAACTCCTATGCCCTCGCCAGCAGCTGGCGGCATGCCGATTTCCAAAGCGCGAATATAATCGTAATCCACCTCTGGCGGGATCTCTTCGTCATCGCCACGGTTGGCCACCTGCTCCTCAAAACGTTTCTTCTGATCTCTTGGATCATTCAATTCAGAAAATGCATTGGCGATCTCTCTTCCTGTTATGAAGAGCTCGAAACGATCTGTGACCTCTGGATTCTTGGCATTTCTCCTGGCAAGAGGCGAGATATCTGTAGGATATTCCGTAATGAAAGTGGGCTGTATAAGATTGGGTTCAACCAGAAGGTCGAAAAGCTTGGTAAGATATTTTCCAATGGGCTCACCACGATCCATTTCAACCCCCAGATCAGAAAGCCTTTTTAAAAGGGCTTCCCCACTGCCCAAGTCCTTTTCATCCACATGCCCTACCTCCACAAGGGCTTGATTAAGGGTCATCTTCCTCCAGGGTGGAGTCAGATCAACCTCCAGCCCCTGATAGGTGAACTTGGTATCCCCTTTTATGTCCATTGCTATCTGTGCAAACAGTTCCTCTGTACGCACCATGAGGTCTTCATACGTGGCATAGGCCTCGTAAAATTCCAACATGGTGAACTCGGGATTATGTTGAATGGAAATCCCCTCGTTTCTGAAATTTCGATTAAGCTCAAAGACACGTTCACAACCACCTACCAATAACCTTTTCAGATAGAGTTCAGGAGCTATCCTCAAAAAAAGATCTATTCCCAGTGCATTGTGATGTGTTACAAAAGGCCTCGCAGTAGCACCCCCAACTATCGACTGCATCATAGGGGTCTCTACCTCCAGAAAGCCGTTTGAGGTAAAATAGGCACGAAGCATCTGAACAATGCGCGCCCTGGCCCTGAATGTTTCCAGCACCTGCTCATTCATGACAAGGTCTTCGTAACGCCTGCGATATCTCAGCTCCTTATCCTTGATGCCATGATATTTTTCCGGAAGTGGCCGCATGGACTTTGTAACCAATCGTACCCTGTCCGCCTCAATGGTGAGTTCGTTGGTCTTGGTCCTGAATAGTCTGCCCTCGACCTCTATAATGTCACCGATATCGAATTTTTTAAAAATCTTGTAGTCTTCGACACCTATCTTGTCTCTGGAAACATGTATCTGAATGGAGCCGGAACTGTCCTTCAGGCTTGCAAAGGCCGCCTTTCCAAAACGTCTCAAGGCCATTATGCGGCCTGCGACCCTAAAGGAATCTTCTACTCCTTCGAGGGCCTGTCGGTCATAACTGCCGTAGACCTTCTTGATGGCGCCTGCCCTTTCAGGTCTTCTGATATCGTTTGGAAAAAGTTCTATCCCTTGTCTTTCAAGCTCCAAGGCCTTTTGTCTTCTCTGCTTGATAATCTGGCTTTCTTCGCTCAATGCTGGTATTCCTCCCGAGAATTCTGTCAAAAATGTATACTGACAGATGCCAATTCTTAGTTTACTCTCATGTAGGCGTCAAGGTTGCTATAGTATTAGGCTGAAAAAGCCTGTAAATTATTTAATAAACAAATAATCATTTGGATTGAGACTGCCGTATCCCATGGATAGAAGACTCACACCCGTATTGGTATGGATGGCTGTAATTTTTGGAGGTTCCTCGATTCCAGGACAGGAATTGACTTGCATCGCCACTCCTGATTACCTGATGCATACTGCTGAATATGCCGTACTGGGGATACTCATTGGAAGGTGGTGTTTTTTCAGAAAAAAGAGGGACTCCAGTGCCAAGAAACGGTTCCCTTATTCGTGTTTGGCCTTTTGCGTAGTGGCGGGTTCGATATACGGTGCCCTGGATGAATTCCATCAACATTTCGTCCCAGGCAGGTGCCCTGACCCGCGAGACTGGGCTGCAGATACCTTTGGCACATTCATAGGTGCATTGATCATCCTTTTGTTACTCTGCCATGTCGCAGAAAATGATGCAGAAAAACCTCCAGCAACTCCTTGAAGATCTCCTTGGATGGCTGAAATTCCAAAAGGAGGCAGGGGTAGAAAAGGTTCCAGCAGGGATGGTGGAACATATTGACCAAATCGTTATGGCAAATATGAAAAAGGCTTCCACAAAGGCCACATCTCCTGAGCTAGACCTGATAAGCAACCTTGCGGAACTCAAATCTGTAGTGGAAAGATGTGAACTCTGTGACCTTTCTAAGACGAGAAACCACATTGTCTTTGGAGAAGGCAGCCAAACCCCTATTCTCATGATAATAGGCGAGGCACCAGGAAGAGAAGAGGACCTCAAGGGTCGGCCCTTCATCGGGCGCTCAGGGGAACTGCTCACAAAGATGCTTCGTGCCATAAACATAGACAGAAAAGATGTGTTCATCACCAGTGTAATAAAGTGCAGGCCTCCTGGTAACCGCACTCCTCTGAGGGAAGAGATAGATGCATGTCTTCCCTATCTGAAAAGACAAATCGAGCTCCTTGATCCAAGGATCATACTGTGTCTTGGAGCCACGGCTGCCCAATCACTTCTTGAGGTCCCTAAGTCCCTTTCAAGCCTCAGAGGTAAATTCTACGACTACAAAGGCAAAAAGGTGGCTGTAACCTACCACCCTGCCTATCTCCTGCGTTTTGGTGGCCTTAAACAAAAGGATCTCAAAAGGAGGGCCTGGCATGACCTCCAGATGCTCCAAAGGGAATATGAAAAACATCTGGGAAAAGCCCACTGAATCTATCGTTCCAAGGTGTTTACTTTTCTGTCTGTGTTTCTCAATGATTCTTGGAAACACCTTTGCAGATTCAAGCAAACCCAATAACCAGGTGGATACAATAAAAGGCCCTGTATATACCCTCATCCTAAATTCCACAATCAATCCAGGATCAAGGGAGTTTTTGGATAGGGCGGTAAAGGTGGCATCATCCAACCACGCAGCTTGCCTGGTAATACTCCTTGATACCCCAGGAGGATTGGTGGCCACACTAAGGAAAATGGTTCAAACTGTAATGCAGTCAGAAGTGCCTGTAATAGTATATGTGTATCCTCCTGGCGCAAGGGCGGCCTCTGCTGGAGCCATACTGACCCTCTCTGCACACATAGCCGCCATGGCTCAAGGCACCAACATAGGAGCGGCTCATCCAGTGAGCCCTGGCCACAACATGGATAATAACAGCACCATGAATATCAAGGTTGAAAACGACCTTGCTGCCATGGCCGAAAGCATTGCTGCCAAAAGGGGCAGAAACATAAAATGGGCAGAGGAGGCCGTTAGGAACAGCAAATCTGTCACTGCTGAGGCTGCACTGAAGCTTCACGTCATAGACCTTATTGCCACGGACCTAAATGACCTCATAAGAAAGGTGCAGGGTAGAGTAGTGGAGATGGCAGGCGGGAAAAAGGTAAGAATATACCCCGATGCAACAAGGATTGTCCCCATAGGGCAAAACTTCAGGGAAAAGGTCCTACATGTAATAGCCGACCCGAATATTGCCTATGTACTCATGATGATAGGCATGGTGGGCCTTTACTTTGAACTTGCGCACCCAGGAGCTATCTTTCCTGGTGCTGCTGGTGCCATAAGCCTGGTGCTTGCCTTTTATGCCCTCCAGGCCCTTCCTGCATCCACGACCGGTGTACTCCTTGTGATACTTGCATTTGTGCTTTTCGTGTTGGAACTCTTCATTACCAGTCATGGCCTTCTTGCCCTTTCTGGCACTATCTCACTGGTTCTTGGTTCCCTGATGCTCTTTGATGCCAGTGCCACTGGAATCGAGATAGCAGCAACAGTGCTTTGGCCAACCCTCATTGCCGTATCCCTATTTTTTGGAACTATCTGCTTCCTGGCCACAAAGGCTGCCCTTTCAAAACCGAGGACTGGAATGGAAGGCCTCAAGGGTGAAAAGGGGGTGGTCAGGCAGGAGATAGGGCCAAACCTATATATGGTATTTATCCATGGAGAACTGTGGAAGGCAAGATCTGCCCATCACCTTGAAAAGGATCAAACAGTCGTAGTGGAGTCTGTGGATGGTTTGACCCTTGTAATAAGACCTCTGGAGGATTGAAACATGCCTATTTCATTTGCATTCATAGTATTTTTGGTGGTGGCTTTCCTGGCCACATCCATAAGGGTACTCAATGAATATCAGCGGGGAGTCATATTCCGGCTGGGACGGATCATTAAGGCCAAAGGGCCAGGACTAATCATTCTTATTCCAATTATCGATAAGATGAAAAAGGTGGACCTCAGGACGGTGACCCTTGATGTGCCACCCCAGGACATAATCACAAAGGACAATGTGTCGGTAAAGGTAAGTGCTGTGGTCTACTTTAGGGTGCTCGATCCTGTGGCAGCCGTGGTTGAGGTCGTAGACTTCTATTTCGCCACTTCCCAGCTGGCGCAAACAACACTCAGGAGCGTGTGTGGACAGGCGGAACTCGACACACTCCTTTCGGAAAGGGATCAAATAAACGCCAAGATACAAAATATCCTGGATCTTGATACCGAACCCTGGGGTGTAAAGGTGAGCAAGGTCGAGGTGAAGGAGATAGATCTTCCTGATGAGATGAAAAGGGCTATGGCCAAACAGGCAGAAGCGGAAAGGGAAAGGAGATCCAAGATCATTAACGCAGAAGGCGAATATCAGGCAGCCCAGAAGCTTGCTGACGCTGCAAAAATCATAGGAAAGGTACCTGCGGCCCTTCAACTGAGGTATTTACAGACGCTGAGGGAGGTATCTGCCGAAAACAATTCGACCACCCTTTTCCCAATACCAATAGACCTATTCAAGCCCTTTGTGGAAGGATTCCAGGGCCAGGGGAAAAACAAGGACGATGCATAAATGGATGGAACCATTAAAAACAGAGAAAAAAGAAGGCTCTTACCCATAGACTGGAACAGCAGTGAACTTCCCACCATGCCCTTCATTGCCTACCGGCTGATAGAAATGTTGTGCAAGAAGGATGTGGAAACCCAGGAATTGTATGAACTCATCAGCCAGGACCCCGCCCTCACCGTAAAGGTTCTCCAGATCTGTAACAGCGCCCTCTACAGCTTCAGCTCTGAGGTCACTTCCATAAAACATGCAGTGGTTCTTCTCGGCCAGCAAGAGGTCATTCAACTGGCTGTGGGCTCCCTTCTGGCAAAGAGATTTCTCACTGTCAGCAAAGAACTCAAGACCCATGCAGACGCCCTTTGGCAGCATCTTCTCACAACAGCTACACTTGCAAAGGAATTTGAGATAGATTCAGAGGAACCGGACCTCTATACCCTGGGGATCCTCCATGACGTGGGTTGGCTGGTGCTCATGTCCCAGGCTCCAAAGGTCTTTCTTTCCATGGCTGGAGAAACAGGAAAAGGCCTTGACGAGTTGGAAGAGGCATGGGGTGTGGATCACGAGCTGTGGGGAGGAAAACTTTTAGAGAAATGGAACCTGCCAGAGCCATTTCAGGTAGTTGCCTTCCGCCACCACAATCCCTTGGAAGATGCAGCTCCAACAAAATACCTCCTTGTAATAGCCCTGGCCAACCATCTGTCAAACAGCATGGGATGCTGCGTGTTAAATGTCAATCAGGCAGGACTCTCAACAGCCCTACTCGACGCCCTAGGCCTTGATCAAAAAGCCTATGCGGAAATGGTCAAATGGGCAGAAGGGGAAAAGGAACATATCATAGCAAAGAGCAAACTTTTGGCTGCCTGAGACCAACCGCCAATTGTACTTGGGCCTGCCTTGGATGAAATTGGAAGGGTTTTAAATACCATTATTTTCTGTTCCAAGGATCTTAACCCCTTTGTAGACATAGTGAAGACCCGAGGCAATGGTCAAAATTGCAGTGGTTACATATAGGCTGGTGATTACAGGCTTACAATTAAAATTAAAAACGATGCCACCAAGCACAAAGAATATTGTTACCAGCTGAAAGAGGGTAGTCAATTTGCTTATGATAGACGGACATATCTCCACTCCTGAATGAAAAAGGAGCAATACCATTACCCCGAAGATGATGATGACATCCCGGCTTATGACTATGACTGCAAGCCAATCGGGTATGATCCCTATTACAGCCATAGTGATATAGGATGAAACCAGGAGGGCCTTGTCGGCAATTGGATCGAGTATAGCCCCTATCCTGGTCTTTTGCTTCATGACCCTTGCGATAAAGCCGTCCAGCCCGTCTGTAACGCCAGCTATGCAAAAGACCAGAAAGGCAAGCTCATACCTTTTGTCAATCAAAAATATGATCAACAATGGGGTCAGGAGTATCCTGACAAGGGTGAGTAGATTTGGAATATTCAATTTACCGCCTTCCAGATATCATGACAGGACATGAGATAATCGGGTCTGAACCACTTGATCTGGGGATCTTTTCTGAACCATGTAAGCTGCCTTTTTGCATATCTTCTGGTGTCTCTTTTCATTTCTGAAATTGCAACTTCAAGGCTACAAGAGCCTTGGAGGTAGCGGATAATATGCCGGTAGCCAAGGGATTGCAAGGGTTTAAGTCTGTAATCGAGGCCTTTTTGCAACAAGGCCTTTACTTCCTCAACGAGTCCAGAGGCCATCATCTCGTCAACACGCTGGTCTATGACCTCATAGAGCATGGGCCTGGGAAGGCAAAGCCCCACCTTGACACACACCCTCTGCCTGGAAAAGTCGGCCTTGAGATCCGTCTTTTTAGAGTACCACCACGAAAGGGGTCTACCCGAAGACAAAAAGACCTCGATCCCCCTTATCACCCTGTAGAGGTCATTTGGATGAATACGATTAGAAGCAACTGGATCTATTTTTCTCAGAAAGGCATAAAGCGGCCCCGTGCCAGATCTCGACGCTTGATTCCTCAAAAATTCCCTGAGCCCAGGCAACCTGCCAGGCATGGAAGATAGGCCCTTCAGCACAGCATCGAGATAAAAGCCTGTTCCTCCTGCGAAGACGACGTTTTTGCCGTCAGACAGTAACCTGTTCGCCGTGTTTGTTGCAATCCTTGCAAAAGAGGCGGCGTCAAGTGGTTCATAGGGTTCCCTGATATCCAGCAGGTGGTGAGTTGCCATTGCCTGCTGCCGCAATGATGGCTTTGCGGAACCTATGTCTAACCCCTTGTAAACCTGGATAGAATCTAGATTGATTATATGAGCCCCGATACTCCTCGCAAGCCTTATGGCAACAGATGTTTTCCCAACAGCCGTAGGTCCCACCACAGCCACAACAGGAAAGTTTACAGGGCATAGGGATGAATTCTTCACTGCCTGTAAAAGTCTCTTTCAAGCTCCTTGATGGAGATCTCCCTCATAATAGGGCGTCCGTGAGGACAATTTCTGACTCCCTCCTTGATACAGTCCTGAATGAGAGACTTCATCTGTTCCCTGTGCAGGCAACTGTTAGCCTTTATCGCCATTGAACAGGCCATCTTTGCAAGCCACTGCCGGAGAGCTTCCCTACCCGACCTGTTTGGGTTTGAAAGAAGCCCTGTCACGATCTCCTCAACCACCTTGATAGTCTCTTTTGAAGGGGACAAAAAGCTTGGGACTGTCCGTATCGCCACCTGTCTCAACCCAAAGGCATCCACTTCTATACCCAGCTCAAAAAGCGTAACAGATGCATTCTCAAGGCCTTCCATCATGGATTCATCCACCTCTAAAAGATGGGGAAACATGAGGGGTTGTCTTTCCATGGAACCCCTTGACTCAAATTCATGGAGGAGTCTTTTGAAAAGAAGGGCTTCATGGGCGGCATGCTGATCAAAAATAAGCAGCTTGTCTTCCAACTCCGATAGTATGAAGCTTCCAGCAAATTGGCCGATGACCCTGATGCTATCTGTCTCTTTCAGATCATGATCATCGACAATGGAAGAAGGTAGAGATCCAGGGCTGGGAAAAGGCCCCTTTGTTGATACCCCTTCAACCAAACCGCCCTTTTTTCTGGCATCTTCCTCCCAAGGCAAAGGATTTTTTCCATCCAAAGGGATAGATCCTGACCCTTTTACCAGAGCCTGTTGGGAAAAAGTGGACCTATAGGCCCTGTCACCCTCCTTGACATGTCCTGAGACCTCATCCTGGACAGAGGCTACTTCTTCTTCATCCAAGGATGCAATCCTTTGTCCAAGGGCTCTTCTTATGGCGTGATAGACCAATCGGTAAACAGTTTCCGGTTCCTGAAACCTCACTTCGCTTTTGGATGGATGTACGTTCACATCCACAAGCCTTGGTTCCACTTCCAAAAACAGCACGCCTGCAGGATAATTGCCCTTTACCATCATTCCCCTGAGCGCCTCATTTACTGCCTTCCAAAGGACTGGGCTTGAAATTAGCCGTCTGTTCATAAAAAAATACATGTGCCTTGACGAAAGCCTTACCTCATCAGGAGACGCCATGAAGCCTTTAAGCTTCATGCCTTCGCTTCCACCTGAAACCTCTACCATTTGGGCAATGATTTCCTGGCCAAACAAGGGTTCGAGCCGCCCCATTTCACTTGCGTCTGGATTGGTCCGAAATATCTGCCTCTTTTCGTTTCTCACCGTAAAAACCACTTCCGGCCAGCACACAGCAAAGGCCCTTACGACTTTAAGGCAACGCGAAAGCTCCGTCTGCCTCGATTTCAGGAACTTGTAACGTGCCGGAACCTTGAGAAACAGATCCTGAACCTTGATAATTGTTCCTTGCGGACATCCTGCAGGCACGATCTTCAGATCCCTTCCAAAGGAAACGGAAAGCTGCCAGCCTTGATCATCTTCCCGGGGCCGGGAAAGTATCCGAAGATCACTAACGGCAGATATGCTCGAAAGGGCCTCACCCCTGAACCCTAGTGTGGTTATACAGGCAAGATCGCTTTCATAAAAAATCTTGCTGGTTGCATGGGGCATTACGGCAAGCTCCAGGTCTTTTCTTGACAGCCCCTCTCCATCATCCTTCACTTCAATAAGCCTTCGTCCGCCGTCATGGAGCCTTATCTCTATGGCAGAGGCACCTGCATCTAGGGAGTTTTCCACAAGCTCCTTCACAACAGATGCTGGCCTTTCAACTACCTCTCCTGCAGCTATCTGGTTGGCTACATGTGATGGCAGCCGTTTAATCTTTCCCACTTCTGTCCTCTTTTTTTTCAAAATAATCAAGGATATTCCTACATACCTTCTCTGGCAGGCCTGGGACGGCTCTGATTTCTTCGACAGTGGCCTGAGACAGGCTTTCAAGGCTGCCAAAATGGTTCAACAAGGCTGCCTGACGCGCTTTGCCAACACCAGGAATCTTTAAGAGCCCAGAATCCAACATCCTTTTGCTGCGCCTTGCCCGATGGGTTTTGACCCCGAATCTGTGCGCCTCATCCCGAACTCTTTGACAAAACAGCAACACTGGGTCCGACGGCCCAAGCTTCAATGAATCGTTATGGCCACAAAGGAAAATCTTATCGCCTTCATCACCCCTTTCCTTTGCTATGGAAACAATGTCCACCTGTTCCTCCATGCCCTGTTCTCGCAATACCTTGACTGCACTCATCAACTGGCCCTTGCCGCCATCTATGATAAAAAGGTCTGGCAGGTCCCTCTTCCTTTGCGCCCTTTTGAGCCGTCTGGCCATAACCTCCCGTATCATGGCATAATCGTCTATGCCCGGTGTGTTGAGAAAATAGTGGCGATAGCCTGCTTTTCTGGGGCTGCCCATATAGAAGCTCACAAGGCTTCCCACTGGAAGGTCTCCAGAGGTATTTGATATATCAATACCCTCAACACTGTTTGGCAGCCGTCTTAGCTCGAGTCTTTTCTCAAGGATCTTCGTAAGCGCAAGCCACTTGGCATGTCTCGCCTTTTGATCCGCAATGGCCTGATGTGCATTCAGTTTGGCTATGTCCAGGAGTTCTTTTCTCTTTCCATGTTGGACAGTCCTTATGGATACCCTTTTCTGTCCGAAATGGCTCAGAAGATATTCAAGCTCAACCTGTTCTCTGAGACTTACAGGCACAATCACTTGTCTTGGAGGCGCTGAAGAAGAATAATATATCTTCAGGAAATTGGAATACAGGGCACGGTCGCCCTCTGCCATATTCACTTCCAGCCGAAGCGGGTGTTTTGAGGAGATGATGCCTTCCCGCACCTTCAACACAACGGCCTGGGCTATATCTTCGTCTCTTGCAATATAGATTACGTCCATATCGGGGACAGAGGATAATACCACCGCCTGCCTTTCCAGTACCCCTTCCAATGCCTTTAGCTGATCCCTGTAAAGAGCTGCCTTTTCAAATTCGAGCCTTGATGCAGCCTCCTCCATTGCCTGCTTTATCTGTCTTTTCACAAAAGAGGCCCTTCCTTCCAAAAAGGCCTTTACCTTATGGACATCAGCCATGTAATCCTGTGTCGAGATAGCGCCTGTGCACGGCCCGGAACAGCGCTGGATCTGATATTTCAAACAAGGTCTCGATCTTCCTTTCATGGCCCTGTCACTACAGCTTCTCAATCTAAAGATGGTGAATATGATCCTCAAAGTCTGCCTCAAAGCCTGTCCTGAGGTATAAGGCCCAAAATAGAGGGCACCATCCCGACGCCTCTTCCGCACGACGCTTAGCCTGGGGAACTCGCTCTTTATGCCCAGCCTGAGAAATGGATAGGATTTGTCATCTCGAAGCCTAACGTTATATCTTGGCTTGTGCTTACCTATCAGCTCAGCTTCAAGGATCAGTGCCTCCTTTTCGGTCCTGGTCAGTATCACTTCCAGGAAGGAGGCCTTCTGCACCATCAGCCTGGTACGTGCCGGTAAGGCGTCAAGAGGCCTGAAATAGCTCAAGAGCCTGTGTCTGAGCCGCTTGGCCTTTCCTATATAAAGTGGGGTGTCATCCTCTGCCCGAAAGAGATATACGCCTGGATTGGAAGGTACGCCTTCACACCTGAAACCATCCTGAAGTGAGAAAATCGATCCATCCTGTCTCTTCTTTTTCATTCCGTATTGAATCTGTAACCCACTCCCGAATGAGTCAGTATGAATCGGGGATTTGCTGGATCGGGTTCGATCTTTTTCCTGAGTCTTCTAATATGCACGTCCAATGCACGGCTCCAGGGATATACCTCCTTTTCATCCCACAACCTGGAACTTAGGAATTCCCGTGAAAGCACCTTCCCCCTGTTTTCTATAAAGAGCTTCAAAAGCTCGAATTCCTTTCTTGTGAGCCTTTCCCTGCGCCTTCCTGTCACAACTGTTCTTTGTTCGCAAAAGACCTTGAGCTCACCCAGGTCCAGCACCTCTTCCTCAAGAAGATTGGCCTCTCGTCCTCTTCTCAGGCACGCCTTGATCCTGGCTTCGAGCTCAAGATATTCAAAGGGCTTGGTCACATAGTCGTCGGCTCCTACCTCTAGGCCTCGGATCTTGTCAGGCAGAGTGTCCCTGGCACTTACTATTATAATGGGTACGTTAGAGACCTTTCTAAGATGCTGGCATATGATGATGCCATCAACATCTGGCAATTTGAGGTCAAGGATGACAATGTCTGGCCTGAAAGTCTCAAAAGCCTCCATCACCTCTCTACCGCTGGACGCCCCTGCTGTCACATATCCGTCTAAGGTCAGCTGGTCCATAAGAACAGTACGTATGTCGTTGTCGTCTTCGACAACCAAAACCCTGGCAGGTCTCATGATGATAGCCTCTTCTTCTAGGCTGCCGGGACAGTAAAATAGATGCAGCAGCCAGCATCCTGGCCCCTGCCCTTAACTCCTATTCGTCCCTTGTGCGCCTCCACGATGCCCTTGGCGATGGCAAGCCCAAGGCCCATTCCCGTACCCTGGACGTTGTCATCCCTGTGAAAAAATTTCTTGAAAACAAGGTCTATTTCTTCTGGAGGGATCCCCGGCCCCCTGTCCTGGACCTTAACTTCCCAGAAATCACCCTGGCGCTGGAGTGTTATTTCCACCTTCTCCCCTTTTGGCGAAAACCTAATGGCATTGGAAAGGAGGTTTATGATCACCTGTTCCATCCTCTTTACGTCGATAGCTGCAATACAAGGCTGGTCCATCACCTTGTATTCGAGATCGATATTTTTCCGCCAGGCAAGGGGCATTGCCATGAGAATTGCATCCTCCAGGACTTCAGCAAGATCAGCCTCCTGGATATTGAGCTGCAATTCTCCGCTCTCCAGCCTTGAGCAGTCCAGGAGGTCCTGGACCATTGAGGAAAGCTTTTCGGTGTTCCTCTGAAGTATGTCCAGATAGGTGGAGCCTTGTTCACTGCATTTCCGCTTCAAAAGCTCGATGGCACCCTTTATGGCAGTTATTGGTGTCTTGAGATCGTGGGTGATGTTGGTGAAGAAATCTGCCTTGTATTTCTCTGTGCGCTTAAGTTCATCAAAGGCCGATTTCATCTTTTCTAGTGCATCTTCCGCCTCTCTTTGAAGCTGGTTCTGTCTTATGGCAAGGGCTTGCACCATGTTGTTGAAATTTTCCCCAACATTCATCCATTCTCCACTGGCCTTTAAGTTCACAGACACATCGAGTTCTCCGTGCCTGACCTTTTCCGCAGCCGTATTAAGTTCCTTTAACGGGGAAAGGACATAGGCCCTGAGCATGAACCAAAGGAGGAATATTATGATGAAGAGGGCAAAGATCATGTAGCCAGTAAAAAATCTGGCGTCATGTTCCAGGTTTTGAAAAAATCTCGTGGCATTTACGCCTATTGAGATGCAGCCTACAAGTCTGGTTGCAGGCGCCCTGTTGTGGCAGGTCTGGCATTCATTTTCAAAGATGAGTGGTCCGGCATATCTGAACCGGTACCTTTTATGATCCGAAACAATGGTCCATATCTCGGTTTCACCCAGCCTTTTCATCCTGTCAATGGCATCCTGTTCAAAGGCATCGGGCCTTCTGCTTCGGTCAGTGCTCCCATCCACAGCGATTTTTATGGAGAACGGTGCGTTCTGGCCGGCAAATGAGGCTAGGTCCGCAGTAAACTGAGATGGAGTCTTCCGTTTGTAAATGCCGCCATGCTCTTTGATATAGACGCCTTTCCAGCCAGATATAAGCTCCCTTGTAAGCACGACATAATGGTAGATGCCCCTGGCCTGCTGCCTCAACTGGTTTATTCCAGCCTTCTGGTATTGCCTGCCCTGCCAATAAAGCAAAACGCCACCAAATATTCCAAGGATCACCACGATCCACAGAAGGATCTTATTTTCCAGCTTGGAAGAAATCATGTGGGGGTGACTGCCTGTTTACATTATTCAAAACAGAGGGGGACAATGAACGATAAAAAGCTCCAACTGCTGTTCTGAAATATTTCTAACTCCATGTTCCTCTGCCGGGGGCACGAAACAATAGTCTCCCTCTGATAGAGGCCTCCAACTGCCATCTATAAAGACTTCTCCAGACCCATTTAGACAATAAATTGAGTCTATGCTCTTTTCGTGGGTGTGGACGGGTATTTCTATGCCCCTTTCTATTCTCAGGATAGAGCTACCTATTGGTGAACCATCGTTGCTCCCTGCCAACTTGGCTATCTTAACTCCCTTGAATAAGGGATGATCGCTAAAGGTTATACCATCTCTTTCATAAAAAATGGCCATCTGTTTCCCCTTCCACTGCCTTTAAACATTTATCGATCGTTATGATAACAGAATTGTAACATTTTTGTAACATGTTTAACAACATAGTTACAGAAAAATTCGCTATTATATTTAGTGAGATACATTTATCGTCTAATTGTCCAACTCAGGAGGGTTTTATGAGAATCTTGAAAAGCCACGGAGGATCGACGGTAGTTGCTTGCATTGTCGCCTTCCTCATCGCTCTTTTGATCGCCTTTATCACTGCCAAACAGGTAAAATCTACCAGTACTGTAGAATTTTGCAATTCCTGCCACGAGATGAATACCTTTTATCACACTTGGGCTGCTGGCAAACATGGAGTCGATGCAATGGGGGCCGTGAGGGCTAGATGTGTTGACTGCCATCTCCCTCATGACAGCTTGGCTAACTACCTAAAGGTCAAGACGCAGGCGGGTCTCCACGATATGAAGGCACATATCATGAAGAAAAAGACTGCCTGGCTTGAGATCTGGAAAAACCGCGGCCCATACGTACATGAAGCTTATGAATCTGGCTGCAAAGAGTGCCATAAAAAGCTCGTCGCACCTGGTATTCCTGTCAAGGCATTTACAGCGCACAAGGCATATCTGGTGGGCCAAACCGAGCGAACCTGTATAGATTGCCACCATGAGGTTGGCCACGGCGATCTCGTTAGTGAATTCAGGGAGATAGCCAAAAACGAAAAGAAGTAATCAAATAAAAATGCTGTGTTTTCCATGGAAATTGACCTGTAAGGTGCTATTGGTCGTAAAGTCCAGGGCATCTCCCAGGATCCACAAATAGACTAGGACAAAATTAAGGAATCAACTTTAGAAAAGGAGGGTAAACATGAAAGGTTTATTTGGAAAATTGGGCATTGTCTGCATGACAGCTTGCTTTCTCGCAGTTACAGCCGGTACAGCTGTCTCAGAGGAGCAAGCCCCAAAACAGGCAACACCCAAGCTTCACAAGGAATTGGTAATCAAAAGAGGGGTGTCTCCAGAGGCAGCCAAGTGTATTGAATGCCATTCCAAGAAGACACCAGGCATCGTGGATTCCTGGAAACTCGGCAAAATGGCACATGCATCCGTTTCTTGCTATGACTGCCACGTGGTGGAAAAGAGCTCCCCTATGGCAAGCCAGTGCTCCGGCATCAAGGGTTCCAACATCTATATTTCTCCCATGGTCTCGTCAAAGACTTGCTCCCGCTGCCACCCACAGGAAGTGGAACAATTTCTGAAAAGTGGGCATGCAAAGCTGGCAAGCGCTCCAGTAGTCGACAACAAAAAGATGATAAATCTCATTTATCACTTGGAAGGAGCCGGATTCATTGGAAACCAAAAGACCAATTCGAGTAACTGGGCATCAAGGCAGGCTGGATGCCAGATGTGCCATGGCGGCCAGGTTGAACTTGGCCCAGACCACAAGCCAGTGAAGAATACCTGGCCAGGTGGAGTCGGAACCAGGTATCCTGACGGTTCTATCGGCACCTGTACTGTATGCCACACCAGGCATCAATTTTCTGTTACAGAAGCAAGAAAGCCCGAGGCCTGTGCAAGCTGCCATCTTGGTCCAGACCATCCAGACATCGAAATCTACATAGAGAGCAAGCACGGCCAGATCTTCAGCACACACGGGGAAGACTGGGAGTGGGACAGCGCACCTGATGCCTGGCAGCCTGGAGACTACACGGCCCCAACGTGTGCAACCTGCCACATGAGCGGCATTGGGGATCTCACTACCACCCACAACATCAATGAAAGGCTGAAATGGGATCTGGTTCACAAGAAGAGTGTCATCAGATCGGGAGAAAGAGGAAATGGAGAAAAGGGCGCAAAGCTCATGAGGCAAGTCTGTGCCAACTGCCATGGCCCGACCCAGATCAATAAAGAGATACGTACACTTGACGATGCAGTGGCCCTCTACAACATGTATTGGGATGGAGCAGTCAAGATGAAAAAGGAACTTGAGGCCAAGGGGCTTCTTGGGAAAGATCCGTGGAAAGATGGATTCCAAGAACTCATGTACTACTTGTGGCACCACACTGGAAGACGTGCTCGCCAGGGTGCGGCCATGAATGGTCCTGACTATGCCCATTGGCACGGCTTCTTCCAGATATTCCAGGTCTACAAGGATATGCAGCAGATCTACGACTGGCGCATGAAGAACAACAAGATAGAGGATCTCAGCACTGTAATGAGCAGCGGTCCTCTTTAATAGGCAAGGCCTGGCCTGATGAAGGCCGGGGATCACGGGGCTGCGGTTTCAAGATACCGCAGCCCTTTAATGCTTTCATACGTCTTAGAAAAAGGAGGGATAAGATCATGAAGCGAGTTTTTGTTGCCATTTTGGTTTCTGCGGCAGTCTTCGCCGCTAGCGCCGTATCCTTTGCTTACAAGATCAACAACAACATAAAGGTGACTTTTCTGGAACAGTTCCGATCAGAGACCTGGGACACGTTTGATAATGGGGCTCCTGGAAAGGATGACGGTTACACCTTCATGTCGAGTAAGATGCGCCTGGGCTTTGGCTTTGACACGAGGCTCATTGACGCATATGCCCAGTTCCAGTGGACGCAGCTGATCAACATGCCAGATGACGCCATGTATGGAACAGGCGGCCTCTACTACGCCCAGAACAATGGCAGCCGCAACGTTGGCTATGCCTGTTTGTCCCAGGGATGGATCAGGGGCAGAATGCCAGGTTATCAACAGCTCAGCCTCAGGGTGGGCCGTTTTCTGTACAAATCGGGTCTGGAACCCAAAACCCTTCCCAAAAACAAGACCTTGGCATGGCTCAGGAAGAAGAGGATCTCCCAAAGGCTAATTGGTCCCTTCGACTGGTCAAGGGTTGGACGTGCCTACGACGGTATCCAAGCAGCTTACAACGACAAGGACTGGAACCTGACCGTATCTGCAATGCATCCCACACCAGGTGGATTTTATCTGAAGAGGGATGATACCCATGTGAACGGCTACAGCTCAAACGACATAGACATGATCACTGTGGCTGCAACGATGAAAGACAACGTTGTGAAGGGCGTGGACGCACAGTTGTTCTACTACTACTACAACGACCATCGCGGCCTTTACAAGGACGGTATCGGAGACGAGGACGAGATCAACAACTTTGGTGGCCATCTCCTTTACAATACACCCAAAGTTGGACCAGGTTCTTTTGACTTCCTGGTTTGGGGAGACTACCAGACAGGCACATATTCCAGCGTCAAGGCAGGAAAGAGGCTTGACCACAGTGCCTATGCAGTAGCAGTAGAAGGTGGTTACAAGTTCTCAGACGTGATGTGGCAACCTTGGATAAGGGGCGGCTGGTTCCAGGGTTCTGGTGATGATGACCCAAACGATGGAGACCACGATACCTTCTTCATGATGATTCCCACCCTCAGGGTCTATGCCATGACTCCATTTTACAACCTGATGAACACCACCTATGCCTTTGGACAGCTCATTATCAAACCCTGCCCCAAGGTCGTTGTAAGAACAGACGTTACAAGGCTCTGGCTTACAGAAGAGGACGATGCATGGTATCAAGGCTCTGGTATGACCAGGCCAGATCAGTTCGGCTACGGTGCAAAGACAGCCCATATAGGCCACGGAGACGACTCCATTGGCACCATGTGGGACATATCCTTCTTCATCAAGGACATATACAAATATCAGGGAGCCTCCCTGGGATTGAATCTCTACTACAGCCATATCTTTGGCGACGATGTCATAGAGTACAACTTCCCCAAGGATGAAGACATGAATTTCTTCTATGTAGAAGGAATAATCAGGTTCTAAAGGATTAAAGGCCGGCTTGCAAGCCGGCCTTTTTCAGTCAAGGAGGTAGATTGTGATAACAACGTTGAAAAGATCCCTTACTCTGGTCATAACCCTTCTGCTCATGGTCGTCTTTCCTGCACTCTGCCTTTCAGCAGGTTCCCACCCTGATGCAGGACAGACCTCTCACCCAAAACTGTCGGAGCAGGAAAAACTCACTCCTTGTTCCCAGTGCCATAAGGATGCCACTCCCGACATCTATCAGGAATGGTACAATTCTGTTCATGGCATTGCAAATGTGAAATGTTTTCAGTGTCATGGCACCTATGAAAACCTTCGTGTCGAGCCCGATGAAACCCATTGTGCTGCATGCCACAACAAGCAGTACCTCAAACGCCCGAAGGATAAAAAATGCTGGGCCTGTCATCCGGCACATAACTTTTTTGTTCATAAGTAAAACAGGAGGTTAAATATGGGCCTTTCAAGAAGAGAATTTCTAAAAAGGACTGCAGCACTCACAGCAGCATCATATGTTGGCATGAATCTGCCCATTGGTCTGGATGGAGAAGCCCAGGCAGCCGACGCAGACAGCTGGCATCCAGGCACATGTAGGCTTTGCGGGTCTGGTTGCCGGCTCGAATTGGGAGTAAAAAACGGCAGGGCCGTGGCTCTGCGGGGCATATCCAAATCCAGGACCAATTTCGGATACCTGTGCATGAAGGGCATGCTCTTTTACAAGCTCATGGGAAACAACCATCCAGATCGTCTCAAAAAACCCTTATACCGGGCCAAGAAGGACCAGCCCTTCAAGGAGATATCTTGGGATGAAGCCCTCGATATTGCGGCCAAAGAATTTGCCAAGGCGGTCAAGACCCATGGGAACGATTCTGTGGCATATTATGGTTCAGGCCAAGCCCTTACTGAAGAAACGTATATCTTTCAGAAGGTCATGCGTGGAGGTCTTCAAACCAACAATGTTGAGGGCAATCCCAGGCTCTGCATGGCCAGTGCCGTTGGAGGCTACATCACATCCTTTGGTGCCGATGAGCCAATAGGCAGCTATTCCAACTTCGAAAGGGCAAGCTGTTTCTTCATAATCGGAAGCAACACCGCAGAAGCCCATCCAGTCCTCTTTCGAAGGATAATGAGAAGAAAGATGGACCATAGGGATACCGTCAAGGTGATAAATGCAGATCCAAGGATATCTCCCACGTCAAGAATTGCAGATCTGGATCTCGTTTTTGAACCAGGCACAGACCTGGCGCTTTTGAATGCAATGGCCTATGTAATAGTTGATGAAAAGCTCTACGATGAGAACTTTCTCAACAATTACTCTGTCTTCAGAAAGGGCAAGGAGAAAAAACAGGTCACCTTTGACGAATACAAAAGATTCCTTGCTGACTACACGCCTGAAAAAGCTGCTCAGATCTGCAAGGGAAACATCACACCTGAAAAGATACGCACTGCCGCCCGCTGGTTTGCCACCTCAGAGGGCACCATGAGTCTTTGGACCATGGGAATCAACCAGAGAAAAAGAGGCGTCTGGGCCAACAATCTCATTCACAACCTGCACATCCTGACTGGCCAGCTCTGTAAGCCAGGGGCAGACAGCTTCTCACTCACAGGCCAGCCAAACGCCTGCGGAGGTGTCCGCGAAGGAGGAGGGCTTTGTCATATTCTGCCAGCCCATAGGCTTGTCAAAAAGGACAAACTCCGCCATCAGGTGGAAAAGCTTTGGAACATCCCTCAGGGCCGCATACCCCCAAAACCAGGCTACCACACGATCGCCATGTTCGAGGCGGTTAATCAGGGCAAGATCAAGGCAATATGGATCAATTGCACGAGTCCTGCCCAAAGCCTTCCCAACTGCGACAAGTACAGAAAGGGAATGGCCAGAGACGATGTCTTCATGGTAGTGACAGACATATTCCCAACCAAGACCACTGAGCTTGCAAACCTCATCTTGCCTACAGCATTCATCTTTGAAAAAACCGGAGTATATGGTTGTACAGAAAGGCGCTCCCAGCTTACGAGAAAGGCCGTGAACGCCCCAGGCGAGGCAAAGCCGGAGGTCTGGATCGTAAGGGAATGGGCACTGAGGCTCTCAAAGAAGCTTAATGACCCAGTCATAAAAAAATGTGTAGAACCCTTCATGGGTAAAGAGCCCGATTACGAGCTTCCAAAGGCAATATGGGAGGAATACACTCAAAAACTCACAAAGGGCAGAGACAACGATCTTAGGGGCGCCACCTATGAAGTGCTTCAAAAGCTGCCAGATGGTGTGCAGTGGCCTGCTCCCACAAAGGAATTTGCCCTTAAAGGCGGCACTGATATCAAATTCGTACGGGGTATAGACCCCCTGGCAGACGAGCATGCCAAGAATCAGATGCCCTACCAGTTCTATGGGCCTGCACACCCAGACCATAAACTGTGGATCTGGCTCAGGCCCCAAAAGGGTCCAGAAGAGATGCCAGACTCCACGTACCCATTCTATCTGTCAACTGGGCGTGTTATAGACCATTGGCACACAAGCAGCATGACAGGAAGGATACCGGAACTCATAAGGGCAAATCCTTACGCCTTTGTCGAAATCAACCCCAAGGATGCTGAAAAACTTGGGATAAAACCAGGAGACATGGTGGAGGTATCTTCGAGGCGTGGGAAAAACATCCTTCCTGCAAAGGTGTACGTAGGTCCGTGTGAAGGCATGGTATTCGTGTACTGGCACGATATGAAAGAAGAACGGATGATAAACAGGGTCACAAAGGATGCCTTTGATCCAGGTTCCAAGGAGCCAGAGTTCAAGATATGTGCATGCCAAATCAGGAAGGTATCAGGCCCTAAACCGCTCAAACCGTTCATAGTTGAATTGACGTAACATATTATTAATACTCACAGGCCGGATGACTTACTTGAAGTTGCCCGGCCTTATCTGTTTAGATCACTGATGCAATATATGAAAAACATAACCGTTACCCTAATGGCCACACTTTCTATCATTGTTTTCTGCTCTAGCCTCCTTGCTCAGGATAAAGCTGGGCCCCACAAACAACCTTTTCTCTTCAGCCACACAAAGGCCCAAGCCTGTGGTAAAATCTGGCTTCTCATGGATGAACTCATTGAAAAGGACAATGTGCGTTGCAAAGAGGTACTCGAGATAGAAGGCTTCCCATATCTACGGGCAACACCAGCTGTTATGGCGATGGCAAAAGGCATTGAAGGCAAATACGCACAGCACGAATGGCTTGAGCTTCTGAGAAGGATAGATCTTCAAGCCCGTTATGAAGAGCTGAACAGGCTTTCTGCAGAAGACCTTGAAAAATTGTGTTCCCAGGCAGGAATCGACTGCTTTCAGGGGCGTATAAGGGCCTTTGTTGCACGATGCTCCGCCATCATCATGGGCGATGAAAAACGGAATCCCACATTTATGAAGACCCTCAGAAGCCAGGCACTAAGCTCCATCAAAACACCCAAGCATGGCACTAAGGCATGCTTTAATGATCCTGATTCTCTCGATGGCCTCATAACCATGGATCTTCTTCATAACATCCAGTCTCCTTCCAGGCCATCGAACGTCAGGTCCAAGTCATACCTGGAACGGCGTATCCAAAGCAGCAAACAGGCTGTTGGCCAGACCATTAGACCTTAAAGGAGAACCCCCATGCCCATAGGCGGTTTTGTGGTAAATGTCCATCCAGACACCATTGATGCGGCCATAGAGGCCTTGAAGACTGTAGAAGGACTGGAAATCCACGGCTCGGATGAAAGAGGCAATGTAGTAGTGGTGCTAGAGAGCGAAACCTCTGAGCAGATGGAAGAGATGGTCAGGTCATTGATGGCTATGGAACAGGTCCTAAATGTAGGTCTTACCTATTTCAATGCAGAGGATGAAGTTGAAAAAATCGATTCAGGAAGAAACAGGCCAAACAGATCGTTTGGCAAAGGGCTCAACTAGTAGAAGAAGGCTTTTGAAAGGCCTTTTTGCAGCGCTTTTGGCAGGTGACACCATGGTGAACAGCCTTTTTTGTCACGCTGAAAATGGGTTGTCTTCACCTGTCAGGACAAACATCTTGAGGCCTCCAGGCGCTGTTCCAGAAGAAATATTTCCGGCTAAGTGCATTCGTTGTGGCAGATGTGTTGAGGTCTGTCCCTATGAGGCCATAGTCCCACGTGACATAAGAAACGGTATCTATGCTGGCACACCTCTTATAGACGTCACCAAGATCCCTTGCTACCTGTGTATGAAGTGCGTGGAGGTATGCCCCACAGGAACCCTTTCGAGGATCTCGCAGACAGAAACCAGAATGGGCCTGGCAGTTATTGACAAACACTCATGCGTTACCTGGAACCAGGAACTGGCCCTTTGCCGGACCTGCTACAATGTTTGCCCCTTTAAGGAAAAGGCCATTAAACTGGATCAGCTAAGACCCGTGGTCATAGAAGAATATTGTACTGGCTGCGGCCTGTGCACCCACGGCTGCCCAATAACCAGGAAAGATGGCAACAAGGCCATCAACATAGAACCCATCTATGCCTTTAAACCTGTAAAGTGGTAGTGACCATCATGCCGAGCAACTCACCTGTCAAGACACATTATAACCATTTGAGGCTACTGTGCCTGAGCCTTGCTTTCTGCCTCTTGCTGATTGTCCCATTTCTGAATAAATATTTACACTTTAGTTTTATTCAGGGCTGGTTTCAAAGCCTCAGTATAGGGCATCTTTGGTTCGTTTCGCCACTCGAAGGGATAGAAAGTATTCTTACATCCAAGAAACTTTATGGCCCCCTCCTGATAGGCATGCTTGGCCCAGTACTGCTTGCATCCTTACTCGGAAGGGTATTTTGCAGCTGGATATGCCCCATAAGCTTTCTTTCGGAAATAACCGATAGATGCATCAGGCTTTTTTCAAGAAAAAGGTACAGAAAGCAGCATTCCCCAATGCCAAAATCCATGCTGTGGTTTGCCCTTTTGGGAGAAATTGTCCTTACTTTGATTATAGGAGCGCCAATATTTGTATTTCTTTCGCCCCCAGGCCTTGTAGGACGCGAGATCATGATGGCCACACTCTTCCATACCCTGGCCCTGGAAGGGATGATAATCGTAGCTGTGTTCCTGCTGCACCTTGCATCGCGCCGTTTCTTTTGCCGTTATCTTTGCCCCCTTGGCGCGCTTCTTGGAATAATAGGAATAAAACGAAGGCTTCTTGTAGTAAAAGATGCGGAAACGTGCATCCAGTGTGGTCTCTGTCAAAGGGCTTGCCCGTTGGGCCTTGACCCAGCAATCAATGAAACCCTCTCGCCCTATTGCTGGAACTGCGGCGAGTGTATCGACAGCTGTAAAGTCAAGGCCCTAAGATTCACTTGGAAAGGGCCTTGCCAGTCAGCACCAATATCAGGCCTTCAAGACATCACGCACCAGTCTCAAAAGATGCATCTTGGAACAGGTGAAAAGGCTCAGTTATAACGAAATCTTTCCAGGTGAAAGGTTTCGCCCGACCAGGTGAAATTTGCAGTTCCATCATCATTGAGATGAAAATCGCCGTGGCCCACAACTGTTGAAGAGGGCCTCAAATATTCTTCATAGCCGAGGGGCTCGCCGCCATACCACTCCTGTAAATCGCAGCCGAAATCCTTATCATCTTGTGAAAAGGTGTCATAACATGTCCACCACCAGGGGCTGGTATCCCGTCCATAGTGATACCAAGCCATGAATACGGTATTACCGTAGGCCTCTATGAAAAAGCCCATGCCATCATAAACTGGATCATACCACCATCCATTGATGTCCCTGGCATCCAGGCTACCTGGTGATACATCAGGCATAAACTTGGATAAATCTACAGATGCTGTCACATCCTGATCACCTGTAAGGAATTCCTTGAAATAGGTATAGGTAATCCTGGCATTTGACTTGCTCTCGAATTCTATACTCATGCTGCCTACTGCCCAACCCCTTGGTGCAACATATGGGGTTCCAAGAGGCCAGCCATTCCAAAGGTAGATATCACCAGAATAATACAAGCCAGAAGGTTGCCCCCTTTCAACAAGATATTCCTCCACTGTTCCATAAGAAGTGATCCAAAAGGGGGAATAGTTTTCGTAGTCGTAGATGGCCACAAAGGCATAGTCATCCTGAATCTCTACCGATAAGCCTGTCCCTTCCTGTCCCCTCACATACCACCAGCCAGAATAGTCATCGTAAGCCAAAACATGACCTGAAAAGCATGTAACTGCACCTGTCACCACCAGCGCTAGGAACATCAGACTCATAAGGTTATTTCTCATTCTCACGTACCTCCTGTTTTTTTGACTTCAACAAATACACAAATGGTTGTCCCAGTGGGAAAAAGAAACAGGACAGATTATCAAAAAGATACGAACCGCCAGGAGGCCCTGTAAGATGCCAGAAATTACAAGCCAGTATGTCCAAAACCGCCTTCACCGCGGCTGCTTTCTGGCAGGGTGTCGCAAACCTGCCAATCAAGCCTGATAGTCCGGGCCAGGATCGCCTGGGCAATTCTCATCCCTCTTTCTATTACGAACACTTCCTTGCCTAGATTGATGAGCCCAACCTTTATCTCACCCCTGTAATCGGAATCGATGGTCCCAGGGGCATTTACCACTGTAATTCCATATCTTATGGCCATACCGCTTCTGGGCCTGATCTGAAGTTCAAAGCCTTGTGGTATGGCCACGCAGAGACCAGTGGGGACAAGTTCAATATCTCCTGGCCTCATACTGAGTGCCCCTTCTATGGCAGCAGGCAAATCCACCCCTGAGGCCCCTTCTGTGACATACGCTGGCAAGGCTAGGCCTTTGAAATGGGGAAGCTTGAGAACAGGCAGTTTCACTTGTCCAGGAGTTTCTTTCTGCATTCTTCTATTTCACCTTGACGACAAGGGCCTACAAAGGCCGCTGCGATCCCTCCTTCCAAGAGCTTGGCAGCACACTGCCTTATCTCTTGAGCTGTGACCGCCTCTATCTTGTCCACCACTTCTTCGTAGGATATATACTCCCCAAGATCTATCTCATTCCTGGCGATCCTGGACATCCTGGCATCGGTGTTCTCAGACGAAAGGAGCAGCCCTCCTTTGATATTGTCCTTGGCAGCTTGAATCTCCACCTCCTCTATGGTGTCGGTGGCCATCTTTTCCATCTCCTTTTTTATAATGGAAACCACCTTGAGGGTGTTGGCAGGGGCAACTCCAGCGTATACGCCCAAGAGACCAGAATCGTGAAGGCTTGAGACAAAGGAATAGACGGCGTAGGCGAGACCTCGTTTCTCCCGTACCTCCTGAAAGAGCCTTGAACTCATGGATCCTCCCAGTATCACATTCAACAAGAGGATCTTGTACCTGTCTGGATCAGTGGAGGATGGACCTGGAAGGCCCAGGAGAATATGTGTCTGCTCTAGTTCCTTCTTTTTGAAGAACACATCGAAATTTGGTCTTGGTGGTGTTCTTGCAGGCAGATGGTTTCCGTTTCCTAAGCAAGAAAACAAGCCCTCCACCCTGTTGCACAGATCGTCATGATCGATATTGCCAGAAGCCGATATCAGTACCTTTTTTCCAGTGTAAAACTCCTTCATATGGGTCTTCAAGGTATCTGATGAGATCTTGGATACTGTTTCCGGATTGCCGAGGATAGAACGTTCTACTGGATTACCCTTCCAGAAATTCATGTTGAAAAGTTCATGCACCAGCTCATCGGGAGAATCCTCCATCATATTGATCTCTTGAAGTATTACCTGCCTTTCCCGCTCGACCTCCAAGGGATCAAAGACCGAATTCAAGAAGATGTCAGACAGCAGATCCATGATAACATCGAGATGTGCGTCAAGCACCTTGGCATGAAAGCATGTGGTCTCTTTTGAGGTAAAGGCGTTCGAAAAGCCGCCGAGGCGGTCAAAGGTCTTGGCGATATCAAGGGCTGTCCGGTTTTCCGTTCCCTTGAAGATCATGTGCTCTATAAAGTGAGAGATGCCAGAAAGCTCGTAGGGCTCGTCCCTGGAGCCTGCAGTCACCCAGACCCCAATGGATACCGCACGGCTGGCAGGCACCTTTTCAGTAAGCACCCTGATCCCGTTAGATAGCACGGTCTTTGCAAAGGCGTATCCCTTCCCCATGGCTGACCTCCTTTTATAAGAGTGCTTTTCTGCTGAGCTTGATCCTGTGCTGGTCGTCTATGCCTATTACCTTGACCTTTATTTTGTCTCCTTCCTTTAACTCGTCACGGACATTGTTCACCCTGTAATTGGCTATCTGGGAGATATGAAGCAGTCCGTCTGTACCTGGCAATATCTCAACAAAGGCGCCAAAATCAACGATTCTCTTAACCACGCCTTCGTATACTTCACCCACTTCCGGCTCCTTGGTGATTCGCTCTATTTCCTTTATTGCCTTCTCAGCAGATTCAGGGGATGCGCTGAAGACATGGACCTCCCCAGTATCCTCTATATCTATTTTGGCTCCAGTACTTGCCACCAATGCCTTAATGGTCTTGCCCCCTGGCCCGATGACATCTTTTATCTTCTCTGGATTGATGGTGATGCTGGTAAGCCGTGGGGCATAACGGGAAAGCTCCTTCCTCGGGCTTGCTATCCTCTCTTGCATCTTCTTCAGGATATACTCACGACCCTCTTTGGCCTGCAAAAGTGCCTTGGATAGGATCTCCTTTGATATTCCAGTGACCTTTATATCCATCTGAAGGGCGGTGATGCCTTCCTGGGTGCCAGCCACCTTGAAATCCATGTCTCCGAGATGATCCTCATCTCCGAGGATATCAGATAGGATTACAGATTTTCCAGTCTCTTGGTCCAAGATAAGCCCCATAGCGATTCCTGCCACCACGTCCCTTATTGGGATTCCAGCATCCATCATGGCCATGCAGCCACCGCAAACCGTAGCCATAGAGGAGGAACCGTTTGATTCCAGCACCTCTGAAACCACCCTTATGGTGTAAAGAAAGTCTTCTGGAGGTGGAGCTACAGCTGCCAAAGCCCTTTCTGCCAAGGCACCATGACCGATATCACGCCTGGCTGGACCCCTTAAGGGCCGTACCTCTCCCACACTGAAAGGGGTGAAATTGTAGTGGAGGATAAAATGTTTGAACTCCTGCCCTGCAGGAGACTCTATTCTCTGTTCGTCTTCACTGCTACCAAGGGTTGCCACTGCGAGTACCTGGGTTTCCCCACGGGTGAATATGGCCGAGCCATGGGTTCTCGGCAATACACCCACATCACACGTTATTGGACGGATTTCGTGGAATTTTCGCCCGTCTATACGAATCTCTTCATTGAGTATGCGTTTTCTAACTATCTCCTTTTCCAGATCTTTTAAGATTCCTGCTATCTGAGACTGTGCTTCGGGCCAGGCAACAGAGATCTCCTCGATCACCCTTTCCTTGAGAAGTTTCTTTTCGTGGGTCCGCTCTACCTTTGCAGGAATAGCCATGATCCTTTCAAGCTCCTCATAGGCAGATTGTCTCACCTTTGCCTCGAGCTCCTGATCTTTGTCTGGCGGCACAACTTTGAACTTTTCCTTGCCCGCCTTGGCCCTTAATTCTTCCTGCATCTTTATCAGAGGTTGAATGGCTTCCTGTGCAAAAAAGATGGCCTCTAAAACCTCTTCCTCTGGCACTATGGAGGCGCAACCCTCCACCATGACCACTGCATCACGGGAGCCTGCCACAATCAGGTTGAGATCGGATTCCATCAACTGTGATCTGGTGGGATTTACGATAAATTTATCCCCCACATGTCCTATCCTGACCCCTGCTATAGGCCCAGCAAAGGGAATATCAGATACCATAAGCGCTGCTGAAGCGGCAGTTATTGCAACGACGTCAGCATCTATGTCTGGATCCACAGAAAGAGCAGAAACGATTATCTGGGTATCATAGAAATAACCTTCAGGGAAAAGAGGCCTTAGAGGCCTGTCTATGAACCTGGAAGTCAAGGTCTCCTTTTCACTGGGCCTTCCTATTTCTCTCCTGAAATAGTTCCCAGGTATACGCCCAGAGCTGTAGTACATCTCCTGATAATCAACCATTAGGGGAAGGAAATCTGCTCCTTCTCTCGGCTTGCCAGAAGTAACCGCAGTGGCAAGCACAACCGTATCACCCTGGCTGGCCAATACTGCGCCATTGGCTTGCTTGGCCAGGCGGCCGGTCTCCATCACATAGGGCAGATCGTTCAGTTCAATTTCTAATCTCGTTATTGCCATTCAATTACGTCCTTATCATTGGTTATTGGTTTTATTTTCTCAAACCCAGTTCCTGGATAAGTTTCCTGTATCGTCCCACATCCCGCCTTTTGAGATAGTCGAGAAGCCTGCGCCTCTGCCCTACAAGCTTCAAAAGCCCCCTTCTTGACGAATGATCCTTTTTATGGGTCTTGAAATGCTCGGTGAGATCTTTGATCCGGGTGGTGAGTATGGCTATTTGCACCTCTGGGGAACCAGTATCTCCACTGTGCGTCTTAAAACGATCGATTATCTCTTTTTTGCGTACAGGGTCTAAAGCCACAACTTTATTCCTCCTTGTCTATAAAATGTCTTTTTTTAATTTCAGTGTCCCTTTTTATGTCACCAAGGGAACAAATCAATTCGGGTTCCAAACCCTTAAAATTTCAATCTTGTCATTCGCCTCAACTGTCCTGGAAGCAACTGGCCATCTGGCCATGCACACTAGACGTGTCTGCCCATTGTCTCCTCTGGTGAGAATCCGCATATAACGCGACTTGACCGCCTGGTACTCGGGCACCTGTTCATCCAAACACTTCAACGCATCCGTCAAATACATACCCTGGCCATGCTGGATAAAAAGGGCCTGTCTGGCATCGACAAAGATGGCTGGAATATGCGAAAGAACCAACTCCACTGGTAAAATCCAGCCATTGATCTGGGTAGTATGAGAGGCGCTGAGAAAATCGTCCAGCGCAACCGCCTCATCCACTGTGAGGGCACCATTTCTTGTCCTCCTGAGGCTTGAAAGATGGGCACCGCAGCCAAGTAACCGGCCTAGGTCATGGGCTAGGGATCTTATATAAGTGCCCTTGGAACAATCGATGGTAAACGCAAGCATAGGTGGATCGTAAGAATCGATCCTGAATCGGTACACCTCTATCTGACGTGGTTCCTTCTGGACCTTAACGCCTTTTCTGGCAAGTTTGTACAGGGGCCTTCCCTTAAACTTGGCTGCTGAAAAGGCTGGAGGAGCCTGTTCTATACGCCCTGTAAACTCATTGGCAGCTCGTTGCAACTCAACCATGTCCAGGGCAGGCACGACTCTTTGGGCAACAACCTTACCCATTGCGTCAAAGGTGTCTGTCTCCAAACCCAGGGTAATTGTCCCCTTATATGTCTTTCTGGCATCTGTCAGAAATCTTGCCATCCGGGTAGCTCTTCCGATACAGACAGTCAGGAGGCCAGTGGCCATAGGGTCCAGTGTGCCAGTATGGCCAGCCTTTTTTATCCCAGCCTTCTTTCTCACCTTACTAACAGCCTGGAAAGAAGAAATCCCAGCAGGTTTATCTATCAAGATTATACCAGAATTCATGATTTCTTTTTCAGGAGATACTCACCAGCAAGGGCTACGACTCGCTCCTTTATTTCTATAGGGTCACCCGTGGTCTTAAAACCAGCTGCATTGAAGTGTCCTCCTCCTCCAAACCTGCCAGCCAACTCAGCCACATTGACAAAATGTTTGGAGCGTAAGCTAACGGATATGCGCCCAGATTTTATCTCCTTTACGAGTATAGCCACCTCAACTGTATCTATACCTCTTGCGTAGGCAACGAAGTCATCTGTCTCTGATTCCTTTGCCCCACAGATTGCGAACATTTCAGGGGTCAGAACCATTACAGAAACCCTGCCATTGTAAAAGGTTTCGAGGGTCTCAAGGGCAAGGCCCAAGAGCTTAAGTTTGGAAACAGGCCTGGATTCAAAACAATGAAGGGCGATTTCATACGGGTCTGCTCCATACAAAACCAGCTCTTTTGCTATATCAAAGGTGGTAGATGAGGTGTTACTGTAGCGAAAACCTCCTGTATCTGTGACAACAGCAGTATAGAAACATGTGGCAATAGTTTTAGTCATGGTCCAGTTGAGCGCCTTTATCAGCCTTAGGCATATCTCGGCTGTAGCACAGGCCCTTGTGTCAATGAGGCTGATGCACGGTTTTGAAATCTCCTTGCAAAATCCTTCACCCAAATGGTGATCAAGGATAACCACTGAAGATGCATCCCTTACAAGCCTCTCACCCTGTTCTCCAACCCGTTCCGCCTCGTTGCAATCCAGCATCACCAGGGTGTAACCATGGGGCAGATTGTCTGGCAGAACACTTTGGAATCGTGAAGATCCAGGCAGAAAGGCAAGGGTCTTGGAAAGGGCCTCTGATGCAAACATGATTACATCCTTGCCCTGACTGGCCAGGGCCTCACCAAGACCGAGCACAGAACCGGCAGCATCCCCATCTGGTCTTTCGTGGCCTGTCAGGATAAAGGAACTGCCCCTTTTCATGAATTCCGCCACCTCTTTTATGGAGTCGTCATTGCTCTTCATGTATCTTCCTGAGGAGGCCTTCTATGTGCTCCTGGGCCTTGACAGTCTCATCGAGGCGGAAATGGAGCTCTGGAATACGCCTCATGTGAAGCCTTTTCCCAAGGCTTTTCCTTATAAAGCCACTAGCCCTTGCCAACCCCTTCATAGCTGCCTTTTCCGCATCCATTCCACCTATTACTGTCACGAAAAAATTCGCATGTCTAAGATCCTTTGTAACCTTGACTGAAATCACTGTGACCAAGCCCTGCACTCTAGGGTCTTTGATCTCAGCAAGGAGCATTCTGGCAACTTCCTCTTTCAGAAGGTCGGCAACTCTTTCTGATCTTGAAAATGGCGGTTGCCTGGAAAGCAAACCTTCAAATATTTCATAGTCCATAACTAATTTCTACCCATGTGGATGATCTCAAGTTCTGAATCGACTACTTCGCAAGGGCAGGTATCTTCAACAAAATGGAGCACCTTTTCCATGGCGGATGAAAGAACTGGCTCACTGTTGCCCACTGTGCATATCCCAATCTCGGCAGACTGCCATACATCGTGAAAAGCGGTCTCAGAACAGGCCACGTTGTAACGGTTCCTGACCTGGCTGAGCATACTCTTCATCACCTTCCGCTTGCCCTTGAGAGAATGGTTGGCTGGAAGTCGAAACCTGATCCTGGCGACTGCAACGATCATTTATGCCTTGCCCTTGCCACCATCTTCGGCCTCTTGGCGTTCAGCGCTCGTCTGACCAAGCTCTGGCGCAACCTCTTCGAGTTCGTAAGCTTCAATTACATCACCCACCTTGATATCGTTGAACTTCTCAAGACCGATTCCGCATTCGTAGCCTGCTTGAACTTCCTTTACATCGTCCTTGAAGCGCCTGAGAGACTCTATTTTACCCTTGTAGACAACTACGTTGTCGCGTAACAGCCGTGCAAGGGCGTTTCTCTTGACGAGTCCATCGAGAACATAACAGCCGGCAATGGTACCCACCTTGGATATGTGAAATGTCTGCCTCACCTCTGCCCTGCCAAGGACAACTTCCTTGAAAACTGGCTCCAGAAGTCCTGTCATGGCAGACTTCACCTCTTCGAGGGCATGATAGATCACATCGTAGAACCTGATGTCCACATGTTCCTGATCTGCAAGCTGTTTAGCCTGAGGACTGGGCTTGACATTGAAGCCTATGATGATTGCATCGGAGGCAGAGGCAAGAAGTACATCTGATTCAGTAATAGCGCCTATTCCACCCCTGACGATATCTATCTTTATCTTGTCGGTACTGAGTTTCTTGAGGGAATCCGAAAGGGCCTCGAGAGAGCCTTGCACATCAGCTTTCAGCACCACATGAAGCACCTTGAGGTCCTGTTCCTTCATCTTCTCAAAGACTGTCTCCAGGCTCATCCTAGTGCTCTTTGCTAGTTCCGCCTCTCTTGCCTTTCTCTGACGGTACTCTGCAACTTCCCTCGCCTTCTTCTCATTTGGAAGCACTACAAATTCACTACCTGCCTCAGGCACTCCTGAAAGGCCTTGTACTTCCACTGGCGAAGACGGGCCTGCACTGTCGACCTTCTCGCCCTTATCATTTATCATTGCCCTGACCTTTCCATAATGGAGGCCGCAGACAATGGGATCCCCTACGTGAAGTGTTCCTTCCTGAACTAGCAGAGTGGCTACAGGCCCCCGTCCCTTGTCGAGCCTTGATTCTATTACATGGCCTCTGGCAGGCCTTTCGGGATCAGCCTTAAGCTCCAGGACCTCTGCTTGAAGAACCATCATTTCGAGGAGGTCCTCGATACCTGTGCCTTTTTTGGCAGACACATTTACAAAGATGGTCTCTCCTCCCCAATCTTCAGGAATGAGCCCCAGCTCTGCCAACTCCTTTTTCACCTTGTCGGGGTTTGCACCTGGTTTGTCGATCTTGTTGACAGCTACTATAATGGGCACACCAGCAGCATTGGCGTGGTCGATCGCTTCCCTGGTCTGGGCCATGACCCCGTCGTCAGCGGCTACCACGAGTATGACCATATCCGTAACACTTGCCCCCCTTGCGCGCATGGACGTAAAGGCCTCGTGGCCAGGTGTATCGAGAAATACCACCTGGCTTCCTGAAGGCAGCTGCACCTCATATGCGCCAATATGCTGGGTGATACCACCAGCCTCCTTTGCAGCCACATCAGAACGTCTTATGGCATCAAGCAGTGTGGTCTTGCCATGATCCACGTGGCCCATCACGGCTACTACCGGAGGCCTGGGGACAGGCTCCCCTCCTTCTACTTGTTGTTGCATCTGGATGATGTCTTCAGCCACGCCCTTTTGCTCAACTTCATAGCCAAATTCGGATGCAACGAGGGCTGCCGAATCGTAGTCGATGGTCTGGTTGGCAGTCACCATAACTCCAAGGCCCATGAGCTTCATGATAACTTCGCCCACCTTCACACCCATCTTTTTGGCCAGTTCGCTCACCTGAATGGTCTCGGACATCTGAACCTTTCTCTTTTCAGCCCTGATGGGAGCCGTGCCTACATGTTTTTCCTTTTCGGCCTTGGAGGCCTTGGCAGCCTTTCTTCCCACCCTTGACACGCCTGCCTCTTCATCGAGAATCCTCCGTATGGATTCTCTCTTGGCCTTTCTCTTTAGAGGCTTCCTCTTCTTACCAAGGGATTCGAGATCGGATGCCTTTACCACCCTCTTCCCCTTTTTCTTGGTCTTGGTTGGAGCAGGAGGCGGACCTGAAGCCATTGCTCCAGGTTGAGCGCCAACCCCCTTTCTGGCAGAAGATCTTGATCTCTTTTCTGGCTTGGGTGTCGGCCTTTCCTCCTTTGTTGTCTTGGGTATTTCGATCCTGGGCCTATCAAGGATCTTGACAAAGCTCTTTGGCTCCTTTTTCTTCGCCTGGACCTTTTCTGCGGATTCCTTTTCTGGCTTGACCTCAGGCACTTGCTCCTCAGAAACCTCTTCGGACTTGGCAGAAGCCTCTTCGGTTTCTTTGGCCTCCTTGGTTTCTGGCTTTTCTTCAGATACCTCTACGCTTGTCTCAGTGGTGGCAGTAGAAACCTCCTCTTCTATCTTCTCTACTTCCTGAGCAGTCTCTTTTTCCTGGACACCTTTTTCCTCAGGCTCCTCTGGTTTGACAGCTGAAGGAGCAGGCCTGATGATCCTGGCAAGTGGCTCTTTCTTCTCCTCAACAGGTTTTTCTTCGGGGGCCTTTTCAACGACTCTTTCCTGTTGTGTTTCTACCTCGGTGGCTTCAGGCTTTTCTTCTGTGGGGGTAACTGTGGATACAGGCTTTTCTTCAACAGTCTTTTCAGCCTCGACAGGAGGAGCTGTTTCAACAGCCTCTTGCTCCCTAGATCCTTCTTCTGGCTCTTTCTTCTTTTTAAGAATCACCTTTTTGATGTGAAGGACCTTGTGGCGACGCCTTATCACCTTGTTGGGCTTTGCCTGGCCTTCTGAGTCCTTGGACTCCTCCTGCTCCTGGAGTTTCAATCTCTTTCTGATGTCACGAGCCTCGTATTCCTCGAGCGTGCTCATGTAATTCCTGATAGGATAGCCAAGATCCTTGATTCTGGCGGCCATCTCCTTGCTGGAGATACCAAATTCCTTGGCCAGTTCATGTACTCTGATTTTTGCCATTCCAGTTATTACCCCCAAAAAATGCGATTACTTCTAACCTATTCTCAAGGCCTTCTTCAGAAGGCCCTTTCTATCCTGCTGCGCCTTCTGCATGCATACCGGCTCTTTACAACAGTAAGCACCTCTTCCTCGATAAGTGCCCTGCTCGTCCCTGACCACGATTCCATCCTGATCCACAAATCTTATAAGCTCCACCTTGGGCAAACGCCTCCTACAAAATACGCACATCCTTTCTGTTTGTGCACTTTTCTCGTATGCACCAGCAGCACTTTTATTGAGGCTCGCTGCCCTTCTGGCCTTCTGCCTCAGATTCTTCATCCTTTTCATCAACCAGTGTGCTTTCTGTCTTTTCCTCTGGCTCTTCAGGCTGCTCCACTGCCTGTTGCAGTAACTGATCGGAGGCGGTCTCCACCTTTTCCTCTTCCACTTCACCCCGATCAGGAACCGAAAGAGCTGCGTATTCTGGATGTTCTTCCAAGAACTGACCGGCTGCCTCTACAAAGGGCACAGCATCCTTTCTGAGCTCTTCAGGATCTGCCTGGGCAAGTTGGCCAATGTTCCGGATCCCCTTCTTGAACAGATGATCAGCAATATTTTCGCTCATGTTGAGATGTTCAAGCATTGCCTGATAATTGGGATCCTGGCTATTTTTGAACCTGGTTTCACTCTTTACATCTATCTTCCAACCCATGAGTTTTGCGGCAAGCCGCACATTTTGCCCTTGCCTGCCTATAGCCAGGGAAAGCTGATCGTCTGGCACTATCACCTCTAGCACCTCATTGGACTCATCCACTGTCACCTGGGTACATTCAGCAGGAGCCAGGGCATTATATACGAACTTGGCAGGATCTGGACTCCACGGGACGATGTCTATCTTCTCGCCCCTCAACTCTTGAACAATGGTCTGAACCCGCGAACCCCGCATACCCACACAGGCCCCTACTGGATCCACGTCCATGTCGCTGGAGCTGACAGCTATCTTGGACCGGCTCCCTGGCTCCCTGGCTACGCCCATTATCTGTACGACCCCTTCTGCAATCTCAGGAACCTCTATCTCAAAAAGCCTCTTTAGAAACTCTGGATGTGTCCTGGAAAGTATGATCTGTGTATCACGCTGGGTCTTTCTAACCTCCACTATGTAGGCGCGAATCCTGTCCCCACGCCTGTAACTCTCTGTAGGTATCTGTTCGGCAGGTGGAAGGATGGCCTCAGTACCACCGAGGTTGACCACTACGTTTCCCCGTTCAAAACGCTGGACTATGCCATTTACTACCTCTCCCTCCCTGTCTTTGAATTCATCGTAGATAACATCCATCTCAGCGGTCTTCATCTTCTGGATGATGACCTGCCTTGCGGACTGGGCCTCGATCCGACCGAGCTCCGCCATCTCCATCTTGGTTCCGATACTGTCTCCCAGCTCACTTTCCGGATCCAGTTCTCTGGCTTCCTCCAGGGAGATTTCGATATCTGGATCAGAAACCTTTTCCACTACAGTGCGGAATTGATATACTTCAAGATCCCCTGTATTTTCATTATAGTTGACTTCAATGTCCATCTTAGAGCCGAACCGCTTTTTAACCGCAGATGTTATGGCCTCTTTCAGGGCGGATATGAGCACATTTCTTTCAAGGCCCTTTTCCCGGCTCACCTGATCTATTATTCTTTTAAGTCCAATTTCCATAGATTAATATCCCCAATCAAAGAATATCGAGTCTTGCCTTTGCTATCAGATCCAGGGGGAGTGCAAATTCTTCATTCGAGGCGTCTACTATTACCTCTCCATCTCTCACGCCTCTCAAGACCCCCTTGAAACGCTTTCTGCCCTGGATAGCCTTGGCAGTCTTAACAAACACCTTTTTCCCAGAAAACCTTTCGTAGTCTTCTTCCCTGACAAGCGGCCTGTTGATTCCAGGTGAAGAAACCTCGAGATTGTAGCTCCCAGGCACAGGATCATGCACGTCAAGCACATCACTGGCCACCCTACTAATTTGTGTACAATCATCAAGGGTTACTCCCTGATCCTTGTCAATAACGAGACGGAGCACTGGCCCCCTTGGACCCATGACATATTCCACACACACAAGCTCCATCTCATGATATATAACCAAGGGTTCGAGCAACTCGCTAACCCGAGCCTCTATTTCCTTCTTTCTCTGTTCAAATACCATAACTACAAGTAAAAACTAAAAAAGTGGGCAGAGCCCACTTCACTAGAGACAAAGATATAAAATGTTATACCTCCACTCATCGAAGTAAGCACTGCCATGACCGCAAAACCTCACGGCTAAAGGCAGTCCAACCTCAAAAAGGGATGGAGCGGGTGACGGGCTTCGAACCCGCGACCCCAAGCTTGGGAAGCTTGTACTCTACCAGCTGAGCTACACCCGCATCAACCTAATAATCAACTATCGCTGGAAATAAACGAATAAGACATGGACCTTAACTGCTCGTGGCTGAACGCCCCTGGCCCTATGCCAAAGATTTCCCGGCGTTAAGAACAATAATCCGTGCGCTACGAGGACCATTATCAAAAGGCCCTGTCATCTGGATCAAGTGAGAAATAATATATGAACAACAGGTTAAATGTCAAGCTGCCAAGGCCATTTCCACAATTTCTATAGATCTGGGGGAGGCTTTTTGTAGAGATAGGCGCTAATCCTTGCAGCCTTGTCAGGAGACATCTTTGCTAGGATCGGTGCCACCTTTTTGCTCTTCATTATGGAAAAGAGCTTGGTAACGGTATCTTCGTCCATCTTGTCGAGAAGGGCTGCCGCCCTGGAAGGCTCCATGGAGCCGTACACTCCTGCAAGATGCTGCAGCCTTGCCTGCTCCTGGTATTTCCTCTTTTTGACCGGTCCTTCCAGGCTCCTCTGGAGGTCTTTCAGGATCTTTACCTTGTTATCCATTTCCTGCCTGAGAAAATCCAGATCCTGTTCCTCTTTTTCAAGGCTTTCGTTTTTCTTTTGGAGGTCCAACTTCTTCTGGCGTAAAAGGGCAAGAAACCTGGGATGGCAATTCCTTGACACATCATCAAGATGGCTGCTACTGGGGCCTTTGCCAGAAACGCCGTCAGAAGTGGTGATCTCAGCTGTTAAGTCGTGGCTCTGGCAAACCAACAAGGACATCAAGACCAAAAAGAGCCCCCTATACACGAAACGGATCATTTTCTCACAGTAACTTCTTCTCGTAAGTTTCATGGCCCATACCCCATAGCCCATCAGGCTGGTCTATTCTTTGAGCGGTTATGCCTTAAAGAGGCGAGATCATCCAGCTCTTTTTGAAGTTGCCTGTCCACCTCTTGCAAATATCTTTTAAGGTCCCGCTCCTTCAAATTTTCCACAAGCTCTCTATCCGTGTGCCTCCTGGTCAGTTCGCTCCTTCCCTCCATGAGATCCAATTCCGCCTTTTCCAGCTCAGAAGCCAACTCCTTGCATCTTTGCTCAAGATGAGAAATTTGAAGCCATTTAAGCTGGAATTCATCAGACAATATTCCCCTTTCCATATGTTTTTCCATATCTCTTCTGGCCTCCTCTAATCTCGACTGTTCCCTATGAAGCGCCTTTTCTGCCCTGTCCCTTTTGAGCGCAAGGGAAGCAAACTCCATCTCAGCCGCCTCCTCCATGCGCTTCCTTATCCTGAGCAGGGTTTCCAAGCGGAAATTAAAGGCCATGATCCCCTTTAATTAAAGATCTCGATCAGCCTTGAAATACTTTCTTCAAGACTGGAACGTTCATTAACCTCCTGTCTCAAAAATGCCTTCACATCATTTATCTTGTTAAGGGCAAAATCTATCTCAGGGTTGGTTCCCATGGTATAGGCGCCTAGGTTTACAAGATCCTCGGCACGCTCATAGACCGACAACACCTTCACCAGTTGCCGATACGACTGCACTTGGCCAGGCGCTGCGATATCTGCCATTAGCCTGCTGACACTCGAAAGGATGTCTATAGCAGGATAATGGCCCTGATGAGCCAAATCCCTTTTGAGTACTATGTGCCCATCCACTATGCTTCGAACCGAATCGGCAATGGGTTCGTTCATGTCGTCACCCTCGACAAGCACGGTGTAAATACCAGTAATACTGCCTCCTGTTTCCTTTCTGCCCGCCCTTTCCAAAAGCTTTGGAAGCTCTGCAAAAACCGATGGGGTATAACCCCTGGAAGTTGGGGGCTCTCCAATGGACAGCCCTACCTCTCTATGGGCCATGGCAAATCTGGTCACGGAGTCCATCATCAATATCACGTCTTTGCCGCAATCCCTGAAATATTCCGCTATGGCCATTGCAAGATAAGCCCCTCTCATTCTTATCAGGGGAGGCTGATCGGACGTGGCAACCACCACTACTGACCGCTCCAGGCCCTCTTTACCGAGATCGCGCTCTATGAAATCCCTAAGTTCCCTTCCTCGCTCACCTATAAGGGCGATGACGCTGACATCTGCTGCCGTGTGCCGTGCAATCATCCCAAGAAGTGTGCTTTTACCAACTCCTGAGCCAGCCATTATGGCTATCCTTTGGCCTTTACCCAGTGTCAGGCATGCATTGACTGCCCTTACACCAACGTCTACAGGTGTATCTATGCGTGGTCTTTCCATGGGGTTTAAAGGAGTTGCATATAGAGGATACTGCTTGGTGGGATTGATGGGCCCCTTGCCATCTATGGAAGAACCCGTGCCATCGAGTATGCGGCCAAGCAGCCCCTGGCCGACCCCCACCCTAGCCTCTTGCTCCCGCACCCATATCTTGCTTCCAGGTTCAATGCCCCTCATATCGCCCAAGGGCATGAGTAACACCCTGTTTTTCCTGAACCCAACAGCCTCTGCCTGAAGGATATCGGCCCCCTTCACCTCCACAGAGCATATGCCGCCAACAGGCACTCCTGGTCCAAGGCCCTCTATCACCATTCCTATAACTTCTTGAACGATGCCACAGGAGCGGATTAGATCCGCCTCCTTTGCCACTTTGCCATAAGGCGAAAGATCGATATCTCCCAAGATATTCAGGTTGGTGCCTTGTTCAGTGATGCCGCTCATTGCTCTTTAGGCGAATCTAGCAACATTTTGATGTTGTCATCTGTCTCAATCCCTGTACGTTCCCTCAAGCTCTCATTTATCGCTTCCACCATGGCCTTCCACCTGGACTCTATGGTCGCATCTATGAGGCCAAATTCCGTCTCTATGAGGCAGCCTCCCCGACTAACCGATGCATTTGCCCTGATCTCTATCTTGTTGCCTCCTGGGGCTGAAAGTCTCGACAGAAATTCATCTTCGAGGTTTTCCCTGTCCCTGGGATTGATGTGGACGATTATACTGCTTCCTTCCACCGCCCTCTGGAGGGAAGCTGTAAGCACCCTTGCCATCAATTCGTCGTCTTCTGTGACTTGTCTTTCCAGAAGCCTCCCTGCAACTATCAGGCACGTCTGAACCATCTGGGCTTCATATTTTATAGCAAGGGCAGCACTTTCCTTCTTGAGATTCTCAAGCACGGACTCCAAGTGCTGAAGCCCCACAGTAAACTGTTTACGACCAAGCTGCTCTCCATCTTTCTGCCCCTGTTCATATCCCTGGGCATAAGCCTGGCTTTCTATTTCCGAGGCCTTGGCCTTTGCGGCCGCAAGGGTCTCTTGAGCCTCTGACTTCAAGGCTTGGGCCTGCCGTTCTGCATCTCTTATCAAGGCTTCGGCCTTCCTTTTGGCCATCTCCACTTCGTCCTGGCAACGTTTGCTTCCTTCCTCAACTCCCAAAGGGCCTTCGCTATCCTGTTCCGGTGGCACAAGACCGCTCAGGGAATTGAACTTGCCTTCTTCCTGCTTGGTTCCATTTTGCTGTGCGCTTCCGTCCCCGCTCAGGAAATGATAGGCACATTTCCCTTGTTTTATGACCCTGGCCACGTTCAAAACCACCTGTTCATTGGCTCATGTGAAAACATGGCATCAAACCAATACATCGTCTCCACCCTTGCCACCAAGTACGATCTTGCCTTCGCTTTCCAAACGCTTTGCTACCCTGATTATGGCCTGTTGAGCTTGTTCCACATCCTTCAATCGCACAGGGCCCATTGCCTCCAGATCCTCTTTGAGCATCATTCCCGCCCTTTCGGACATATTGTTGAAAAATTTTGCCCTCAATTCTTCTGATGCCGCCTTTAGGGCAAGTTTCAACTCCTCTGTGCTTATCTCCTTCAAAATTGCAACTATTGCCAAGTCATCCACCTGGAGGAGATCCTCAAACTTGAACATGAGCTTTCTGATCTCTTCCGCAAGCTCTTCAGATGTGTCTTCGATCTGCTCCATCAGGGTGTCTTCAAGGTTACGATCCACACTGTTCAAGATCTCGGCCACCTTCTCAGCCCCACCCACCTTGGTGGCATCGCTCATCTCAACGGAAAAAAGCTCCTCCTCAAGGACCCTGTCTATCTCAGCCACTATCTCAGGGCTAATCTTCTCGAGGTTGGCAATTCTGAGCATCACATCAGCCTGTAGTTTATCATTGAGCTCTTCGAGTATCTGTGCAGCAAGGGCTGGATCGAGGTGGGCGAGTATCACGGCTATGGTCTGGGGATGTTCATTACTCAAGAAATTCACTATCACCTTTGGCTCAAGGCTCGACAGCTTCTGGAACGTGGACGGATGAAGCTGGCGCATGATGTCTTCATATATTTGCTTGGCCTGTTCCTCTGGCATAGAAGAAAAGAGCACCTTTTTGAGAAACTCCTCGACTGGCACGCTCACCTCACCTTGGACCATGCCCATCTTGGCGCGAACCTCATCCAGTACCTTCTTGACAGCCTCACCTGGTATATGCTGTATCTGAGCCATGAGGGCCGATACCATACGCACCTCGGTCTCCTTCAGGTATTTGAATACCTCAGAGGTAAAGGCCTCTCCCATGGCGAGTAAAAAGATTGCCGCCTTTACAGGGCCATGGGGGTTCTTAAGATCCGATATTTCAGGTATTTTCGGCGTCGTTGTCTGCATTGTCTTGTTTCTCTCTCAGCCATACCTTGATAAGGGCAGCAGCCCTTTCGGGATATTCATTTGCTAGCTCTCTCAATTCTCCAGTCACATCGGGCACTGGCTCAAAGCTCGGAGGAGCAGCCACTTCTCCCTCTGGACCTGCGCCTTCGAGGGCAGGAGTTTCTCCTGTTTCCATTTCTTCAGGAGGGCTCAGCACAAATTTGTTCAAAAGTGGCTTCAAGATGGCAAAGATAAAGATGAGGGCTAGGATCAAGTTGGCAACTGGCCTTATGAATCTGGAAAAGAGATCCACTGTCTTTTCCAGGATTCCAGCACGCGAAGGCTGCTCTGAAAAGGGGACATTCACCACACTCACCTCGTCACCCCTGTCATCGCTAAACCCCATTGCTGCCTTTACGATCTGCTCAAGACTGGCAATTTCCTCGGGTGTCCTGGGTACGTAAACCGTCTTTCCTTTTTCTGTCTTATACTTACCATCCACCATGACGGCCACAGATAGCCTTTGAAGCCTTCCAACTGTGCCCAGTATCTGCCGCTGTATCCTGGTGATTTCGTAGTTGGTGGTTTCCTTCTTCTTCAAGGTCAGAGGCGTCTCCTGTCCTGTGCCCACATTGCCTTGAAGTTTGTCGGCTAACCCGCCTTTAACCCCTGGCACTCCTCCAGTTTCTTCTCCCTTAAGGGTTTCTTCACTTTTTTGCTCACTTCGAATGGCTGTACTATCTGGATCAAACCTGTCCTCGTTGGTCTTTACCTGGTCAAAGTCCACTAAGGCCGAGACCCTAACCACTGCCTTCTTCTTTCCAAGGGCATCATCAAGCATGGTCTGGATCTTGTGTTTGAAATATTCCTCCAACCTCCTTTGGTAAACCAATCTCAAGTTGGTCTGGGCCTTGAGGGGGTCTGAGGCATCGGCCTTGTACTCGTACAGGACATTTCCAGACGTATCCACCACAGAGACATTTTCCTTGTGCAACCGTGGAACCGCTGATGCAACCAGGTGCACTATTGCCTTTGTTTGCACTGGGGAAAGTTCCTGGCCTCGCTTTAGCTGAAGTACCACCGAAGCGGAAGGGGCCTGTTTCTGTGACACAAACAGGCTGTCTCTGGGCATGGCGATGTGTACCCTTACTGATTGCACCTCAGGAAACCTGGATATGGTCTTCTCCAGTTCTCCCTGTAGAGCCCTCTGGTAATTGACCTTCTGAACAAAATCCGTGGTACCCAAATTGGTCTTATCAAAAAGCTCGAACCCCGCTCCAGAAGTCCTTGGAAGCCCAGCACTTGCCAAAGCAAGCCTTGTGTCGTAAAGCCTGTCCTCAGGCACCCTTATTGTGGTGCCTCCCTTGGCCAACTTATAGGGAACCCCTTCCTTTTTCAGCCATTGGACGATTTCACTCGCATCCTTCTGATCGAGATCTGAATAGAGAGTCTTGTAATTGGGCGCATTTATTAGGAAGAACATGGCTGCAAAACCCCCTAGTACCAGGGCAGCCACCACACCTGAAATCACCTTTTGTCTCAAGGTCAAGTCTGTATAAAGCCTTTTCAACTGGGCCAGATAATCTCCGGGTTTTGCCATCCAGGTGCCTCCTATGCAATACTATAAATTAGAACTGGAGCCTCATTATCTCTTCATAGGCGCTAAGGGCCTTGTTCCTGAGTTGAAGAAACATCTTGAAAGAAATATCCGCCTTGGTAATGGCGATCATGGCATCGGGAACATCCACGTCCTCGCCTGCAGCCAGCCTCTGGGCCATATCGTCTGCCTTGTTGATGGTGCCATTCAACTTCTCCATTCCCTGCTCGAGGAGTTGGGAAAACTCCCCATTGGCCTTGGAATCATCGGCCTTTTCTGCTGAACCCGTTGGGCCAGTAGCAAGATTCTTGAAAGTGGATGCAGGTGCGTCTATCTTCATGGTCTCGTTATCCTCCCCTACCTGGCGAGTTCTATGGCCTTTAGCACCATGGACTTTGCCGTATCAATGGCAGATATGTTGGCTTCATAAGCCCTCTGGGCACTCATGAGATCCACCATCTGCTCCATCACGTTCACATTGGGCAGTCTGACTATTCCATTGGCATCTGCATCAGGATGCCCAGGATCAAAGACCTCCATGAATGGGGTCTTGTCGTCTACGATCTGGCTCACCTCCACTGTCTGGAGCACCTCCGACAGCCTCTTTTCAAAGCTGTGATCGCCTGTTGAAGGGTCCTGATCCTCGTTTGGCCCCAAGGGCCTTGCGGAAAAAACCACTGATTTAGCCCTGTAAGGACCGCCGTCAAGTGTCCTGGTGACATGTGCATTGGCCAGGTTCATAGAAGCTATATTGAGCCTGGTCCTTTCGGCGGTTAATCCCTTGGAACTGATCTTAAGTGCGGTTAAAAGATTCATTACTGTCTACCTCCTTCAGTGGCTGCTTCCCGGAGGAGTTCGAACTTCTTCACAAGAAGCTGGATGGCTGCCTGATATTGGAGATTGTTTTCCGAAAGCTTTGCCATCTGCTCATCCAGGTCTACGTTATTGGGCACACCCCTTTCAGACGATTCTGTTATTTCAAGAGGCTCGAAGGAGCCGCCACTGTTCACATGCCTTGGATCTGTTGTCAAAAGAGGCAGTTCCGGCTGGCCTTTGCCATCAAGAGGTATAAAGGGTGCCTGGGCTTGGGAGCTTAAAGAGGCATTCGGGCCTTTGGCTTCGAGCTCCTTCAAATATCCCTCCATGATCTGTCTGAAGTTTAAAGCCTTTTCCTTGTAGCCTGGCGTATCCACGTTGGCGATATTTGAAGCTATTACAGCATTCGCCTTGGATCTTAGCTCCAGGGCCTTTTGCATGACCTGAAAGGTTTTTCCAAAAAGGGTCTTCATAAACACCTCACAAGACGAGTCCCATCTTTCTGTATTCTGCAAGCTTGTTCCTCAGGGTCCTGACACTTATTCCTAGAAGCCGCGCAGCATGCGTCCGGTTGCCTCCAGTCTTGGAAAGGGCCCGTTTTACCATCTCTTTTTCCATGTCTCCTAAGTTAAATGTCTCTCCTGTGATACCGACTCCATCTGCCTGGGCTGACAAATGTGCCTCCATTTCCGCCTCCTCGCCGAGAAGATCTTGCAGGGTAATCTCCTTCCCAGTGGCCAAAAGCACTCCACGTTCTATAATGTTCTTTAATTCCCGCACGTTTCCCGACCATTTTCTCTTTTCAAGCTCTTTGAGGACTCCTTCTGCAAAATCCAGCCCGTTTTTTCCATATTCCTGCACAAAATATTCCTTAAAGTGAACGGCCAAGTAGGCGATGTCTTCTTTTCTCTCCCTGAGAGGAGGAATCCTGAGGGGAATCACGTTCAGGCGGAAATATAGATCCTCTCTGAATTTGCCCTCCTTTACCGCAGCTGACACGTCCCTGTTGGTAGTGGCAACTATCCGCACATCCACTGGAATAGGGCTTGTACCGCCAAGACGGTCTACTTCTCCCTCTTGCAGGACCCTCAACAGTTTTGCTTGCAGGGCAAAGGCCATCTCTGTGACTTCATCCAGGAGGAGGGTTCCGCCATTTGCAAGCTCGAACTTTCCAGCCTTTCTCATCACTGCCCCTGAAAAGGCACCTTTTTCATGACCAAACAGCTCGCTTTCCAAAAGCGTCTCTGGCAGGGCTGCACAGTTGAGCGCAACGAAGGGGCCTGAAGCCCTGTCGCTTTTTGCGTGAATAAATCTAGCAAGAAGTTCCTTTCCAGTGCCGCTTTCTCCCTGAATAAGGCATGTGGCCTTACTCCTTGCCACGCTCTTTGCCTGTTTTAAAAGCCTTTTCATAGCAGGGCTTTTGGTGAGGATCTGATGTTTATGGCTCTTCTTTGACCCGCCCTGGACACTTGCCTGGCCTCTATCTGGCTTGCACTCCTGATCTATCGAGGCCTCTATTTCCGCTGATTTTGGTGCTGGGCGACGTTTTGCCTGTGGCCTTGGTGTCTTGAGTGCCCTCTTGACCACAAATTCAAGGACATCCGAGCTCCAAGGAGGCAGCCTGAAATCCAAGGCACCCTTTTTCATGGCCTCTGCCGCATCCTCCATTTCAGCACTTTTTGCCAAGACAACGACTCCAGTGTTATCTCCAATACCACGCTGGGCCTCGAGAAAATCGAGGGCGTCCAGAGAATCAGGGTCGTGTATCACCAAGACCAGGTGAAAACTGTTTTTAGAAAGAAGCTGAAGCCCTATGTCCATATCTGGCGCAGCCGTAACGTCAATGCCCAAGGCAGAAAGATGACCTTGGATTTCCAGCCTCTCCTTTAGGCTTCCTCCAACCAGGAGGTTCTTTATCTCTACTGGCCTGAAATCTTGACCTGCAATCATAACTGCCCCGCAGGACCAGACATGAACTTATAGAAGGATATCTCCGACTTGGCTGCCCTGCCCCAGATTCCCTGGTCCTTTTTCGAAAGTTCTTCCCAAACAGGCAGGGCCTTTTCGTATCCGTATGCGCCGCTTCTGGCTACTGCCAACCTGAATCTGGCTGAGGGATCTTCTTGATCTATTGCCTCCAACAACTTATAGGGGACCATCGCCCTTTTAAATTCGGAAAGTCGTACGGCCTCATCTCCCCACTTCTTTAGGATCTGGATCTTGGTCCCAGGCGACAAAAGCTCGCTGTGTTTACGGTATATGGCTTCTATTTGCGCCCATTCACCAAGTTTTATGCCTGAAAGAATGGCCTGGTATACGTTTTTTTTATCGGGTTTGCCTGAAATACTGTCCTTTGCCATATTGAATGCGGCGATCCAATCACCCTGCATACCTGCCATTTTTGATTTGTAATAGAGCACATCAGGAAGGAGCGCATAATCAGGACATGACAGGTCCAGTAGCCCTATTGTATCTTGGGCCATTATCACCTCATTCATTCCAAGGCATTTACGAGTCCAGTCCCTAAGGATCTCGCATCTTTGAGAATGTGGAGGCCTTTGCTTCCAAGCCTTGAAATAAGACCTGAGGGCCATCCTATCGAGATTGACCCTTGAGAAGGCCTTTGCCAACCAGTAATAGTGGGCAGGGCTTTTTAGCTCCTCTATTTCTTTTTGGTGAAAGAAATCGTAATTGATAAGGTCAGAATATCTGCCTTTGGAATAAAACCACTTGTCGGTCTCTTCCATGGCCTTTACCGCAGCGGCAAAGACCTCTTTCAGCCCTTCTTTGTCCGCCTCAAACCTCTTCCTATAACTCCAATAGCTCTCGATTGCCTCAAGGGGCCTCTTTTCCTGGAGAAGCTGGCTAATTAGCCTCGCCCACAGCTTTTGGGTCACCTCTTGAATGTATCCCTGAACCCTGTTCTGGGGCTTTTTACCAAGATACGCCTTTCCGGCTTGGATCATATTTTCGAGTTTTTCCGCATGAAACTCTTCCTTCAACAACTTTTCTTTGGCTATGCCAGCAAGCTGCAAGACCTCTTTTGCAAAGGGGCCGCTGGGATTTGTACGGATGAAATCGTCTGCAAGCTGCAGCGCCTTGATGTACTCCCTCTTCTTTATCTTGGTGGCGATGAGTTCCTTTCGGACTTCCTGGGTCAGTGGGTATTTGGGATACCTTTCCACTATCTTTCGGAACACCCTTTCCGACTCATTCAGATTCACCTGCTTGACCTTGCCGCGAACATACCTTGCAAGCCTGGCCTTCTGAATCTCTGCCATCTGAAGCATCCTGAATCTGGCAAAAAGGGCTTCTGGCTGGGTGGGGAAATCCCTTCTTATGAGTGCATAATATTTCCGCGCCTTGAGCCAATCGCCACTTGTCCTGTAGGTCTCGGCAATATTGAAAAGGGCTGAGGCCCTTGCAACAGGGGACTTCTTCAGGTTAATGAAATGAATCCACAAACTTATTGCATCCTTAGGCCTTCCCTCCTTCAGGGCTATGCCTGCCTTCAAATCCAGGAGTTCTGGAATCTGTACGTCCGCCATGGGAAAAGATCTTTCGATGTTCTTGACCACCCTCTTAACTAGATCCACCTTACCTTCCTTAAGTGCCTCTTCGGCCAGCAGAACCTTTGTGGTCTTTGCAGCAACACTGTCAGGAAATTGACGCAAAATATCCTTGTAGAACTTTTTGAGCCTTTTTTGATCTCCCTGTTTTTCTAGGTATGCCACCAAGGAATTGAGGGCTGAACTGGTCCACTTGCTGTCTGGATAATAACGGATAACGATCTTCCAGTGAGCAACCGCTTCTGGCCAATAAGATGCGGCTGCGTATGCCTCTCCCAGTATGTAATAGGCCTCTGGAATCCTGCGTGATTTCGGATACCTCTTTATGAAATCCTTCATTGCCGCTATGAAGGGCCATACATCATCAGCGACTTTGTGGGGACTTGCCTGATATTCGTGCCAAAAGACCTCTATCTCTGGAACAAGGGCCTGCCAAGCCAATTCATCCATTGAAAGCTTGTTCTTCTGACCACTTGCCCCAGAACCAGAAGAGACGGAAAGCAGAGTGAGAAACATGGAAACCAAGATCAGGGTCTTTAGCGCATGTAACATGCAACTGCCCATAATCTGTATCAATTTTATCTCTGACCATTGTCTGCCTTCCATAACAAGCCTGGTAAAAGCAAGTAAAATGCCAAACCAGAATTCTTAAATATGCAAGGCGCAATTAAAATGAATCTCCAACCATGATAAGAAGATGAATATGGGACAGTTAAGGCGAGATTAAAGTTGATCAGGGCAAAAAGAAGGTGGAACACCGATGATGGAAAGACACTCTTCGTAAAAAAGTGTCGCTATTTTGACAGCTTTCCTAGATCAAAATTTTCTATCCCCAAAGACTTAGCCCAACCTTTTCAGGAGCCTGTTAAATGCATCTTTCAATTCTTTGTCGGATAGATTCTCTAATAGTGCCAGTACCTTGTGATCTGGTTTCAAGGCCTTTCTTTTTCTCGAATCTTGCCCTTGGATAGCCTGACCATCTCTCAATATGGTCTTTTTTCTGACATATTTCACATCAGCCAAGACAAATCTTAAATCCTCTAACCTCGACCCCTCAGGCAGATAGGTATTCAACCGTTCAAGGATGAAATCCTTTTGAAAAGTAAGCTGCTGCAACCATATATTGTCAGAAACAGCCACAACAAGGCAATAAAGATCCTGAAAATACCAGGGCCAGGCATTTTGGCTCACAGCCTCTCCAGTTATTTTTTCCCATTTCTGCCATATTATGTTCCTTGGAAAAAATATCTTCCATCTCTTACCCGGGACCACAGACGAAAAGAGTGAAGAAACCCTTTCTGTCTTTCGTTCACTGCGTGCCATTTTCCAAATCCATCCGAATCTGGGAAAGTCTTGCCTCAACAAGATCCCTTATCTCCTGCAGGCGTTCGAGGGTTTGTGCCTCAAACCTGAGCACGATAACTGGCTGGGTATTGGATGAACGTATCAACCCCCAGCCGTCTGGAAAAACTATCCTCACGCCATCGACGTCTATCGTATCATAACGCTTACTGAACCACTTTTTGGCTGCATCAACTATTTTGAACTTCAAATTCTCAGGGCAATCCACCCGGATCTCAGGCGTGGAAACCGTATGTGGTATGCCCTCTAATAAAGAGGAAAGGGGCTTATCAGTCGCGGACAATATCTCCGTAAGCCTGAGTGCGGCATAAGTGGCATCGTCAAATCCGTAATATCTGTCGGCAAAAAAGATATGGCCGCTCATCTCCCCTGCAAGTAGTGCCCCTGTCTCTTTCATCTTCTGCTTGATGAGGGAGTGACCAGTTTTCCACATGATTGGTTTTCCACCACTTGCCTTGATGTCGTCATAGAGCAAATGGGAACATTTCACCTCTCCTATGACTGCTGCTCCTGGATTATCAGCCAAGACACTCCTGGCCAGGATAATGAGTATCTTATCTCCATAAATCACATCCCCGTTTTCATCCACAACGCCTATCCTGTCGCCGTCACCGTCAAAGGCTATCCCCACTTCCGCCCCCTCTCCAGTGACCGCTGCCCTGAGATCCTCCAAATTTTCGATTACAGTTGGATCTGGATGATGGTTGGGGAAATTACCATCCACCTCGCAAAAAAGGCTTGTCACCTTGCAGCCAGCCTGGATAAAGGCTTGAGGCGCAGTAAGGGCAGAGACCCCGTTTCCACAGTCAAGGACTACTTTTACTGGCCTGCGTATCTTAATATTTTGATTTAAAAAAGAGAGATAATCTGGCATGATATCGTAATTTTTTAAGCTGCCAGTTCCACTTTCAAACCTTTCATCCTCTATGATCTCATAAAGCTCCTGGATTTTGTCGCCATAGATGGTCTCTGTTCCAAGACAGATCTTAAGGCCATTGTATTCAGGGGGATTGTGGCTGCCGGTAATCTGGATGCCACCGTGACCATCTAAGTGAAATATGGAAAAATAGAGCACCGGTGTAGGGCACTGGCCAATGTCTATCACATCGATACCCGCCTGGTTGAGGCCCTGGATTAAGGAATCTTCGAGCCTTTTTGAATGAAGCCTTCCATCTCTGCCACAGATGACAGACTTGCCCCCATTGCCCTTCACCATTGTGCCAAAAGCCCTGCCAATAAGCTTGACGGCATCTTCTGTAAGATCCTCATCCACGATGCCCCTGATATCGTATTCCCTGAAAAGCTGCCTGCTTATCATTTGGTTCTCCTAACCTTTGTATAGGCTCAAAACCCGCTCTTTTTATTCCCAGAGGCAATCTGCCCTGAAAGTCTTTGGGAGTGCATGATGCAATCGTTCAAACTTACCCCCCCAACCCAATTGCACCTGACAAACAGACCTGGGTATCTGTCCAAGACCTCCCTCAACCCCTCCATCAAGGATTCATGGCCCACATGGTATTGGGGAATAGCCCTTTGCCATCTAAATACGCGTGAAAACCCTGGCACATATTTGAGACCACAAAGATCCTTAAGCTCCTGGTATGCCACATCCTTGAGCCACGAATCACCTTTAAGGAGACAATGCCTATTTCTAGTGCCGCCTATGAGGCAACGCACCAAATGATAGCCTTCTGGCGCCCTGCCATCAAAAACAGACGAATCCCACAGTGCCCCTAGGATTTTTCTCCTTTCTACAAAGGGTGCCAAAAAACCAAATCCGTTAAGGTCTCCCAAGATGGCCTTTTGGGCTATACCAAATGCTACAATGGCTATTGGAGGATATTCGATATGGGAACAAATCTGGGAAAGAGCTGGTATAGAAGCCTTAAAAAGCTTGGAGGCAGCGTAGGCTGGGCACGAAACCACTACATGGGTTGCCTCAATAGATTGACCATTTGATAGCTCAACTTGCCATCCTTTGGGATTGGGCTCTACGGACTCCACCTGACAGCCTAGCCTGACGCTTGTTCCAAGGGCCTTTCTAAGGGCATTTGCAAGCTGGCTCATTCCACTCTTGAAAGAGGTGAGCACTCCTCCTGGACCTGCTGAAGGGCCTTTCTTTTTCTTCCTTTTGGCAGCCATCTGGAGGCTGAACATGGCCTTTATTAGGCTTCCATAATCCCTCTCCAGCTCATGAATCCTGGGAAAACAGCTCCTTAGAGAAAGCCTTGCCGGATTGCCGGCATAGATTCCAGATGCCATGGGATCTATCAGGTATCTGTATGCCTCTTTACCAAGCCGTCTTATAGCAAATTGTTCCAAGGATTCATCCACGGACATATCACCACGAGCAATAAAAGGCTCCATCAAGAGCCTCAATTTCCCACCGGGAGAAAGCACCCTCGATGAAAGAAACGCGCCAAAGGAATCAGGCAGGTCCAACAAGCAGTCAGAACGCACTATAAAACGCCGTCTGGCAGCATCCCTGCTCCTTAATGGCTGTATCCCCAGCTCAGTGGCTAGCTGCAAGGTGGAAGGCTTGTTGTCGAGCACTCCATTCACCCCGCGCTCAATCACAAAGCCCTCCTGGTATTCTGTCCACGCCTTGCCACCTGCCCTTTCCGATGCCTCGAGGACCGTGACATCCCAGTTGGGCTTGAGGCCCTTTAAATACCAGGCAAGAGACATGCCGCTCATGCCTGCACCTATTATTGCTACTTGTGCCATAATAAGAAGATTTCCTTTACCATGTTACTGCTATGGATTCATGCAAGCCAAAACCAAGTCACCAAGTGCCTGGACAAACAGGGATGTCTCGTTGAGAGAGGGAGTCCTAACGAGGCGCACCCCTCTTTTTCTCATCATAGAGCCATATAGCATATCTATCTCATAAAGGGTCTCGATATGGTCCGATACAAAACTGATTGGCAGACAGAGTATCTCCTTTACGCCTTTGCTTGCTAGATCCATTAGCATGTGATCAGTCGCTGGCTCAAGCCATTTGACCGGCCCGCTCCTACTCTGAAAACAGAGCCTGCCCTTTATACCAGTTTCTTTTTCAAGGGCTGAAATCGTCCTCCTCAGGTGGTGAACATAAGGGTCTCCCTGCTCTATCATGCTCTTTGGCAGAGAATGGGCAGAATATACGAGTACAAAGGAATCCTTGTCTTTGATGTTGCCAAGACCTTCTTCCACGGCCTTACCAAGGGCCTGGATGTAAAGCGGATGGTCAGGGTAACTGTCCACAACCGAATAATCCAGTTTGAGCCTTTCTGACTCTTGCCTGAACTCATCAAGGGAAGTACCACCTGTTGCAGAACTGAAATGGGGATACATGGATAGGCCTATAACCCTTCCAACCCCCTTTAGCTTCATTGCCCTTAGTTGATCTGGCGTCCTGGGATGCCAGTAACGCATTCCAGGCTCGCAAATGAATTCCCCTTGATTTGCCCTGTTCAACAAGGCCTCAAGGGCCTTGGCCTGCCTGGATGAGATCTCAAGAAGGGGGCTTTTGCCTCCTATCTTGGCATAATTGGCACTACTTTTTGGCGCACGTCTTCTGGCAATCATCCATGCAATCGGACGCTGAAGAATCGAAGGGCCAAGCCTTATGATCTTTCTGTCAGAAAAGAGGTTGAATAGAAAGGGCCTGACAGCATCCAGGCTGTCTGGCCCCCCCATATTCAACAGTAAAACCCCGGTTCTTTGAACCACCTTTTTCATCTGCTTAGCATCCTGTAAAAAGAGTCAAACCTGTCTGTGAATAAATTGGCCATTAAACGTGTATTTCAAAAGATGCCCTGCCTGATTGGCCAGATCAACCAACCATAATAGAAAAATCAACTTGAAAGCTCGTGAATGATATCAACGGCAAGCTTCACCTTCTCTGGTGGAATCTCTGGAAGAATGCCGTGCCCCAGATTGAATATGTGACTCCTTGCCAAAGTGCCCTGATAGAGGATTTCGGCAATCCTGTCTCTCAGACGTTCCTCTGATAGAAACAGGAGACAAGGATCTAGATTTCCCTGGACCACAACATCATTATCTCCCATGAGGAATAATGCGGTCTCGATGTCTGTCCTCCAGTCGAGGCCTATGACATCTGCTCCAGACAGCCTTATAAGATCCAGCAGGTGGCCGCCGTTAAATACAAAATACACCATGGGCACGTTAAATTCCTTGAGGGCGCCAAAGATACGCTTTGCATAGACCAGTGCCGCATCCCTGAAGTCATGCCTGGTAAGTACGCCTGCCCAGGTATCGAAAAGCTGGATGGCTTGCGCACCGGCCTTTATCTGGGCCTCAAGATAGGTGATGGTCACATCGGTGATAAGGTCCATTACATTTCTGAAGAGCTTGGGATTTGCAAAAAACATCCGCTTGATGTTGACGAAACTCTTGGTTCCACCCCCTTCAATGAGATAGGAAGCCAAGGTGAACGGAGCGCCTGCAAAACCGATAAGGGGCACTTTGCCTTGGAGTTCTTTTCTCAAGATCTTTATGGTCTCAAGGACAAATGGAACGTCCCGTTCAGGCACAATGGAATGGAGACGCTCAAGGTCTGCCTCTCCCCTCAGGGGAGGCTCGAGCACAGGCCCCCTCCCCTCTTCAAAGGCAAGATTGGCACCCATGGCCTCCAGGGGAATAAGTATGTCCGAGAACAAGATTGCTGCATCTACCCCCAAAAGCTCCACGGGCTGAAGGGTAACTTCAGCCGCAAGCTCCGGTGTCTTGCACATGGTGAGAAAGTCGGCCTTGCCGCGAATCTCCTGATATTCTGGAAGATACCTGCCTGCCTGCCTCATGAACCAGACAGGCACAGGACTGGTCCTATCCCCTTTACACGCCCTTAAAAAATTGTCTGTCATGTCCCTTCCCCCTTCCTTGATCTACGAGGCTGATAATTACAAAAGGGCTCTTCCTGGAGATAATCGCCTGTAACCGCATAGGCCCTGGCCCGGCATCCTCCACAAACCCTGTTGTACTCACAAACCCCGCACCTTCCCTTATAAGCAGAAAAATCCCTCAATTCCTTGAAAAGGCTTGAACCATGCCATATTTCACTGATGGACTCTTGCCTGATATTGCCGGCAGCAAGTGGAAAATAGCTGCATGGTAGAACGTTGCCATCAACATCTATGAGACATATAAGCTGGCCTGCAAGGCACCCCTTTGAACCACCAGTAGAGAACTTGAGGCTCCTGTGCTCCATCTTTTCGCCATCCTTTTTGGCAAGCTGCATGCGTACCCTGTAATAGTGTGGAGCACAAGTGGGCCTTACAAGCATATCTTTTTCGTTTTTTTCCATTTCATAGTGCCATTTCAAAAGATCTTCATAATCTCCTGGGGAAATGAGTTCCTCCATTATCTCCTCTCCCCTGCCAGTTGGCACTATCATGAACATATACCAGGCTGTGGCACCAAGCTCCTTCGCAAGCCTGTAGACATTTGCCACATCTGACTGATTTCTCTTTGTAAAGGAGGAATTTATGAGAAAGCTGATATCATGCTTTCGGAACAACCTCGCCGCATTCATGGTGCCAGAAAAGGCACCAGGCTGGTTTCTGAAGTCATCGTGGATCTCGGAAGTGGAGCCATCAAGGCTTAGAGATACCATACGTATGCCAGCGTCCTTTATCTTTTTACAAAGCTCCTCTGTGACAAGGGTGCCATTTGTGGCAAGACACATCCTCAGGCCTTTTCCCGTACCATACGAAGCCAGTTCATACCAGTCTTCACGAAGAAGCGGCTCGCCCCCTGAAAGCACCACTACAGGCTTTGCAAAGGCTGCTATATCGTCTATTATCCTCTTCCCCTCTTCAGTTGGAAAGTCTGGATGCTCCTGCACCTCCAATTCCGATGATGAACGGCAATGGACACAATGGAGATTGCACCTTCTTGTTATTTCCCATGCAAGCCACTTTAGCTCAAATTTCATATCCCATATTCTCGACTTTCTCATTTGGGTGTGTACATACCCATGATAAAATATAATATCAGAGTCGTTATATTAAGCGCCTTAAAAGAAACACGATCTATTTTGATGCCCTTCCATAAAAATCCATGTATCTCAAGACCACCTTGTCCCAGGTATACCTTTCCTGGATTATTTCCACTGCCCTTCTCTGCATGGCATTGAGGGTTTGAGGGGCCTCGGTGTAGATGGAAATGGCCCTGTGCATACCAGCAGCCAGCTCAGCCGGATCTTCCGTCTTAAACACAAGCCCATTTATGCCATCTTGCACCTTTACCAAACCACCTGTATGCCTGACAATGGGTATGTTTCCCATGAGCTGGGCCATGAAATCGGTGAGCCCACATGGTTCATATCTTGATGGTATTAGGAAAAAATCCCCACCTGCAAACATGAGGTTGGCAAGCTTTTCATTGTAACCCAGGAGAACACACATGCGATCCTTGTTTTGGGGCAATGAACAGACCCATTTGAGATGTTCTTCTATTTCAGCCTTACCGCTGCCAAGGATTGCAAGGTTAAACCCCTTTTCAACACCTATTCCCCCTTCCAAGGCCTTGCCAAGGATATCAATGCCCTTTTGCTCTGTGAGCCTGCTGACCACGGTGAACAGTGGCAAATCGGGACGGTATTCCAATGTACCTGTGACACTTACCGACTGGTAACTGCCCCCCATGAATTCTGCCGAGGCCTCTCCAGCTGACAGCAGATTCAAGAGGGCCTTCTTGCACAAGCTCTTCTGTTCAAACAGTCCTGAAAAGGGATCAAAGGAACAGGGGATGCCAAGCCTTTCTCCGTGCCTTGGATCAAAGGTGGAGATATCTATCCCGTTGGTGATCCCCTCAAGGGTTATGCCTCTATCTTTCAAGGCATGCCCTAACCATCCAGTGAGGGCGTCAAGCTCTGTGTCTTGCAGCTCGCGGGCATAATTCTCACTGACAGTATTGACAGGTGCATAACTTGGTCCTGCGATCAATGGGTCAAATGCCCCGTTTAAAAGGCAATGGTATATCACTCGCCATGGAAGGCCAGTGATGGCCTTTGCAAATGGCAAATCTGCCACCTCTTGATGATAGCCAACCCCAGCATTGTGAATGGTTACCACAGCATGAGATTGGGTGAAAAACTGCCTAAAACCATCATGTTCCTTGATGAACGCAGGTACAACGGCTGTATGGCCATCATGGCAGTGAATGATGTCGGGCTGCCAGCATCTGGCCAGACACAGCCCCAGGGCCGCCTTCTGGTGAAGTATGTTCATGGCGAAATAGTCTATATGTCCTGATCCGCGGCGCCTCGAAGGATCTAAGGCCTCATCTTCTTCAGTATAGGTATAGATGCCCCGCTTTTCTGCAAACCTGCTGGACTCTATAAGAAACACCTCCACATCCTGGTGGATCTTATGCCAGAAGGAAACCTCTTCCGTCCTTTCCTCAGCTGCATAATTCATGTCGATGGAGAAACGCAAGGACAGCTCTTTAAAGCCCATTTCTCCTGGTTTCAAAAAACCATAGCGTGGCAAGACGACTACAGTGTCGAGCCCCTGTCTGCGGAGGGCCTCTGTCAACCCCTTGACCACGTCCTGGACACCTCCAGCACCGGCAATGCCTCCATATTCCCTGGAAAGAACAAGTACCTTTTTTATCTCTTTCATTGGATCTATCTCATCCCCTCGTGATAACACAACTGATCATACAGGCATGGCTAGCAACTGCAGGTCCTTGAATAAGGAGCAGAATCAGTTGCCGGCCATATTGAACACTGTGCCTTAGGGCCTTTACCATATAAAAGACATGAACAAAACAAGCTTTCATGACAGCTTAATCTGATTGTGTGGGTAAATCCAGATGGCTGCCCTATTAAACAACCTCTTTGTTTGTGCCCTTTTGATTGCCTTGAACGGTCTTCTTGGGTATCCTGGCAGACACCACCTTAAGAGAATCATGGAGAGGATCCACCATACGCCAACCCTGAATGGACCCGAAGCTAAAGACCAGAAACATCCTGAATCATCCTGCAAGCCTAGTGATAATGAGTTTCGGCCTTGCAGACCTGGCAGGTGCCTTGTTACTTTCGATGCCCATAAGCCACGTATCTGAACTGGGCTTTCTTGATGCGCTATTCACATCCACATCTGCCATATGTGTAACCGGCCTGACCGTTGTCAACACCGCGAATTCGTTCACCTCATTGGGACAATGGATAATCCTGCTGTTGATCCAGGTTGGTGGCCTCGGTGTCATGACCTTTTCCGTGCTTTTCACCATGAGCGTGAAGGGGCACCTTGAGCTTTCCAGCCAGTTCCTTATACAGGAAAATTTTCTCCATTTGAAAAAGGCAAGCCTAAAGGGCCTAATAGCTACAATTCTGTTGTTTACACTGGGATGCGAAGGAATACTCGCCATTATAATGACTCTCAGTTTTTTGACAGATTCCGTGACCACTCTGGATGCACTGTTTTATGGAATATTCCATTCTGTTTCTTCATTCTGCAATGCCGGCTTTTCTGTATTTCCAGATGGTCTCGAGGCATACCGTGATAATTTTCCTGTAAATCTCTCGGTAATGACAGGGGTCTTTCTCGGCAGCACTGGCTTTGCCATCATCTATGAGATATGGCAAAGGATCTTTGAAAAATCCAAAAGGCCCCTTTCACTCCACTTCAAGATCACCATGAGCACCCATATCCTTCTGATGCTACTGGGTACAGCAGGATTCCTGTTCTGGGAATACCACGACGCCCTTAGGGACCTGCCACTTCCAACCAAGATTCTTGTCTCTGCCTTTCACAGCATTAGTGTCAGAACTGCTGGCTTCAACACTATACCCATCTCACACCTCACAGAAAACACCCTGTACCTGATGATCCTCTTGATGTTCATAGGCGCTTGCCCCAGCTCTACAGGAGGAGGCATAAAAACCACCACCCTGGCTGTCTTGTTCCTTACTGCTAGAAGCAGGCTCAAGGGCTTCAACCAAACCATCGCATTCAAACGCACCATACCAGAAAGCCAAGTGAACCGCGCAGTCACCCTGTTCATGTTGGCGGTCATCACTGTACTTGGTGCCCATATGCTGCTGATGTCTGCTGGTACGCGCATACCCTTCGCCAAGGCCCAAGGGGAATTTTTCGCCTACCTCTTCGAAGCCGTCTCTGGCCTTGGCACAGTGGGCCTCAGTGTGGGAATCACACCTGAACTTGGTGTCACAGGCAAGTGTGTCATGATTGCCATAATGTTTGCAGGCAGGGTTGGGCTTCTGTCCATATTGTCCATCCTGTCCATAGCCGGCGGTAAAAACAAGCAATACCATTATTCCAGTGAGCGAGTTATGATAGGCTGAACTATGAAGAAGAAACACTTCGCAGTAATAGGGCTTGGGAAATTTGGTTCCTACTTGGCAAAGGAGCTTGCATCATCTGAACACAGTATCCTGTGCATAGACAAGAATGAAAAGTTAGTGGAAGAAATCAGTGAATACGTCTCGGAATCCGTGGTGGCTGATGCCAGGAAAAGAGAGGTGCTCAAAGATCTCAATCTCCATGAAATGGACACGGTGATAGTGGCAGTTGGCAGCCTCACGCCCAGTGTGCTCATCACTTTGTATCTCAAGGAGCTTGGTTGTAACTCCATAATGGCCAAGGCGAATGATGAAGACCACGCCACCCTTCTTTCCCTTGTCGGGGCACATCAAGTCATAATACCTGAGAAGGATAGCGCCTTGAGAATCGCACAAAAGCTCACCATCCCAAATGTGGTGGATTTTCTCCCTATGCTTCCAGAATTCTGTTTGGCAGAGGTGGAACCACCTGAGGAATTCATTGGAAAGAGCCTGGCAGAGCTAGATCTTAGGAAGAAATACAATGTATTTGTAATTGGGATAAAACCGGCGGGGAGTGAAATCATCGATTTCATGCCAAGTGCAGACCACGAGATAAGAAGCGGTGACTCCCTCTACATCTTGAGCAAGAGGTCAGATCTTGAAAAGTTTAGTGAGATTACAGGCAAATAGAGCGGCCCCCCATAATCCTGCCAGTGGCATTTCAGCTGTATCAAGAAGGCCTGCTCAATAGCCCTTTCTAAAATGCAGTGCTAGCCATATGGTTTCTTCTTGCCCTGATGTCTCTTCAACCCTATGTTTCTTGTGAGCGGGTATCAGAATGTGGTCTCCTGGCCCCAAGGTGATGGCCGTTGACTCTCCCTCAAACCTTAGCATCGCTCGTCCCTTTACCACCATGACCCACTCATCAAGATCCTGATCGTACCACTTGCCCTCAGGAGTGGCATGGCCCATGGAAATGATTCTTTCGAGCCTGAACGTGGAGCCTTTTATGATATCCTCGAAGGATTCTTCTGAAAGATCCAGAGGTATATCGGAAAAGATATTCAACACCTGCATGTTTGAAACCTACTTACATATGTCCAATGCCGTTTCCACGAATGGTGAAACTTGCAATAGACATGGCTCAGCGATAGGAATAGGGCGTGAATCCTCAATTGTCATTCGCTGTTTGAGATGAGATTCCACAGTAAAACACCATGTTCTGGCCTGTAGATATCGCTGTGGGCACCCCCTCCAGACAGATAGGCATTCTGGTAGATAAGCCTGTCGGCATTTATGTAGACCAGATGCTTGAAGGGCTCCTTTTCCACTATCTCCCCGTCCTTATCGGCATGTACACAGGAGATATCTTTGGTGCTGCCATTTTTGCAATACCTGTCGTAACTTTTGTAATTGCCAGCATAGGGCCCGAGAAACATGGCATCCATTGCGAAATCATACTTGGATGAGGTGAGAAATACCCTTGAGACCGTTGCACACTGATCATGAAAGAACAGGCCTCTGTCATGCTCTGTGCCAAGAAGACGCCTTATGAAAAAGGCCCCTTCCAGGTTTATGAGTATGGTCTTCAGCCTTGGTCTTTCCGGTCCACCGTTAATGCTCATCCCATCCCGCTGAATAACAGGACCGACACATGCAGCCACACTGGATGCCCTGGCGCCAAAGCTGTGTCCAATCACCACCACGGTTGGAGGATTCTCCAGGCCTTTCATAGCCTTTGGCAGGGTGTCTTGGAGCAAGACCCCAAGCCACGTAAGGCCCAATTCATCTGCGTCGTTGGCCTTTACGGAAAAGCTCAAGGCCTTGACTAGGGGACCAAACCAGCTACTCTGCCACTGGCTGGGCCAAGTCACTCCAATGAACAGTGGCTTGAACTCGTGGCCTCTGCTGTCTGCTGCCGCCTTTATGTATTTTATGATGGTCTTGAAATTCCTGATAGCCTCTTCCTGGACAGTATTCCAACCCAGCGTCAAGATCACGACATGGGTATACTCCCCTGTTTCCAACTCCTCTTTGACAGATGTCTTGAGTATGTCCAGGGCCTCCCAGCTCTTTTTATAAGCTTCCTTTGGGCAGACAGGATCAGAATAAACCAAACCAGGACATGGAGGCACCAACTGCTCTGTTTCGTTGTCACCAGGCTGTACGTATGCGTTGTAAAGATAACAATTGCCTATGCCATATGGCGCGTTTATATCCCTTATTACATGAGATACATAAAGGATCTTCTTATCAACTATCTCCTTATACGCACCTTCCTTATCGAGACCGTCAGCAGGCTTTCCTGATACCTTGATATCGCCTTTGTCAGTCACTATTTCCACAGGACTTTTCTCTATCCCCACTATGTAGCCAGGAAAATTCAGGCTGATTGCGCCTGGATAGTAAAGGACTGAATGAAAAAGCATGGTGGTTGGGCCATCTGTTCTCAAAGCACTTTCAGGATTGTGAAGGGCCCTTTTGGGGATCTGGGCACATCCAGAAAGAAAAACGGCCAGCATGGATAAAAGAAGAACATTCCTGGACATATCCGCTCCTGTCTCCAGGGATCAAATTATATTGATACGATTTTTACCTCAAGGCCAAAACACTTTTTTCCAGGTGCAAAGGGGCGCCTTTGGCATGAAGGCATGCCAACTGTATCTTGAAGACATGTATTCAAGGATTTTTGCCCTTATTTTGGGCCTTCTCCTGTGCCATATGAGAGGCATAAGTCTTTACCACCCATTTCACTCCGTCCACCATGGATCTCAAATCGGCATTTTTCATGACCTCAGGCTTGGAAGCGAATTTGAGTTTTTCATTCATGATTGCGATTATCTTTCCATCCTTGTTGACCACTTGGCCGGCAAGCTCAAACTCCTTTGAAGGCCCCTTTACAAATACCTTGTACTCTTTGACTCCTCCCTCAAGTTTGTACTCAATTTGTCCCTTCTTGCTGTTTTTCTCGGCAAGCCTCTTCTTCAATACGTCTATCCTCACCTTGGAGGCCATCACTGTTCGGGCCTTTTCTTGTTCAGACTCCAAAGTTGCAGCTAGCCTTTGGGCAGATTCAAACGCCTTTTGGTACCATTTTTCTGCCTGGCCATAATCAACAGCAACGCCTTTTCCATAAAAGTAGTAATCTCCCATCTTTAGTGCCGATTCCCAGTCGGTGGGGTCCTTGGAGGCATTCTCAAACCATTTCCTGGCCAGGGCAAAATCTCCCTTGGCATCCGCCTTTTTTGCCAATAGAACCATGGCAGAATGTTTGCCAGCTTCCGCAGCCTTCAAGAGCCACTTTTGAGCTGCCTGTACCGGTTTGTCAGATGGTAAGATAGAGTTGCTATAGAGGAGGTAGATATTAAAAAAGAGGTCTGATGAAACGAGTTTTTGCTTTTCGAGCCCCTTTATCACCTGACTAAAATATGCGACTGCCCTCTTCCTGTCAGGGGCAACCATACTTGCCAGACATGCCACCTGTTTCTTAAATACTGGGACAAAACCCTCGGGAAATTCTTGCAGATACAGTTCAGCCAACAGAAGCTTGGCCTGAAACTCCCCCTTTTCAGCCGCCTTCTTTATAAAACGGATGGCTGTGACCCTGTGATCTTTATCTTTATTGCAGGCATATGTCAGACCACGCTCAAAATACTCCCGGGCTGAACAAGCAGGACATATCTTGTAACCTGCATGTTTATAGACGAGGCCAGTCACCATCAAAACAGCTGCCAGAGCCAGGATTAAAATTAAGCCAAACTTTCCCATGGAATAAAACCTCCAGTACTTTCCAGCAAGCTCATGCCTGCCACTTCACTTTTGCTCCGCCAACTCAAGGTTGTGGGGATCGCCATGGCAGTCCTGACAACCCTTAAACTCCTCCAAGACCGATTTGGGATGGGGAACACCATGACAATCCTGGCATTTAGGAATGAAGCCGTGCTTTTCCGAATGGCAGAATACACACCGCAGTTTCGAATGCGCCTTTCTTCCCATCTCAAGCAACCTGACCTGCTTCTTGTGGCACTTTGCGCAGATATTATTGGACACATCCACAGCCAAGGAAACATCTTGCGGCATGTGGGGTGGATGGCACTTCACACACCCCTTATTGTCGATATATTTGGTATGAGGCGTGCCATGACATTTTGTGCACTCGGGGATATTGCCATGCCTTTTACTGTGACATGCATTGCAAGACAACCTTGAATGGCAACCAGGATGCTCCTTCAACTGGGTGGCAGGTCCTGGATGGCACTTTGCACAATAGGGTAAAAGTTGATCTATATCGAGACTTGCCAAGGGAGCATGAGGCTTTTGATGACATGTCTTGCATGAAGTCATGTCAGGGGACTCACCATGGGGATAATCATGGCAACTGGAACATTTCGGCAATACTTCACCATATTTCAGCCCCTTGCGAAAGCCATGAAAGGTTTCATGACAGTCCCTACATGGGAATCTGTGGGCCCCCTTTCCGTCTCTTATGGTCATAAAGATGCCATAATGACACTTGGCACAATCTAGGGTGGTCATCTCCTTGGGCATCTTTTGTGGAGTCTTGGTGTACACATCCACTTCCTCCCCAAAGGCCACTGGTGAAAGTGGCAAGGCCAGCAGGAGATTTATCACCAATAAATAAAAGGCTCTGCCTAATAGTTGACCGTACTTAGCACTCATATCGTCCTCATTTGCATCCAAGGTCTTGGCCACATGATCTTCAGACTATTTCCCACCACTGAGGTGGTGCGGATTTTTGTGGCATTTATGGCAATTGGGATAGTGGCGATGAAGTGGCGCATCATGTGGCTCCCCATGACACGTACGGCATTTCAATACCACCTTATGCTTTCTGCTGTGACAATAAATGCACTGCAATTTAGCGTGCTTACTCTTATCTGTAACCTGTCCCTTGTATTCCTTCGAATGGCAACTTCCACAAAGTTTGGATGGCACGCTCTTGGCGAAGACAGGTGGTTTGGGATGATGAGGAATATGACACTTGAGGCAATCTCCATATTTCATTGCCTTGCTGTGACCCTTATGGCACTTAAGACAACTAAGGTGCTTGCCATGAATGGGATGGCACTTATTACACTCCACCTTTGCATGGGCTGAAGGATGCTTCTTCATGGCCTTGCCAACCTTCCCATGACAACTAAGGCATACACTCCTCACTGATTTCAGCTGGGAAAAATCTATCCTTTTTGGCGAATGAGGATTGTGACACTGTGTGCATCCCTTTTGGGCATAATGTTTTTTCTCTGTGGGATTGTGACATTTGGAGCACGAAGGGATGACACTCTTTTCCCTTGGCGGATGTGCCTCATGACATTTAACACATGTAAGCTTTTGGGCATGTAGCGCGCCATGTTCCGTAAAATCTTTTACAATATCTCCATGGCAGGCCCCACAAAGGCCATTTTTGATGGGGGCGTCCCATATATATCTGGTAGGTTGATGGGGTTTATGACAGGACAGGCAGTCTTGCAGTTCAAGATTTTGAGCGTGTTTTTCATGACAATCCAGGCACGTATCGGATTTTCCCTTACCAAGGCCATGGGCATGATGACATTCACTGCAATCCTGTTCCGAATGGGCACTTGGTAACTCCTTCATCTGTTTCTGAATATCTGTATGACAAGTGATGCAAATGGGTTTTACATCCCCCAATTTCCCAAAGGACGTCACTAGAGGGGCATGAGGATTATGACAAGTAGTACAGTTCTTGGCCGCAAAGTGCTGACTCTGGCCAGGATCATGACATTGAGAACACTTTGGGATGACCGCCTTGCTCTCAGGTGGATGCCCTTCATGACAGTCCAGGCAGGCAAGCTCTGTTCTGTGTGCTGATTGCTGGCTAGCCATGGTCTTTACCACCTTGAAGTGGCACTTGATACAGTCCCCCTGAGTCAACTCCAGCGGCTTCACCTCGGCCTGTGCAAGTTCACTAATCAACAGCATCAAGACTACAAATAAAAAACCGATAAGTGCCTTCTGTTTCATCCCTATTTCCCCTTAGGCCTTCTTGAGTAGAATTGTCTTCAAAAATTGCAGAAAGGGGACAGCTGACCGTAACATGCCAGCTTCTCCCCTGGATGATCCTGTTTTTTCAAGCCTGATTCCCGAAGCCTCCCTATTTTGCCAGGTTGTGTGGATCCCTGTGGCAGGTGAGACATTTAGGGAATTTGTCATGGATATACTTGTCGTGTGGCTGGTCATGGCAATCCACGCATGAGGGAACATTGCCATGCTTTGAATCATGACATTCCACGCACGACATTTCTGCATGCTTGGTCCCTGATTTTACAAGGGTCAGTGCGATCTCGTCATGACAGCTTGCACAGAATGGTACAGGAATATCTTCCCCATAAGTGATGTCGGTTGGGCTGTGGGGCTTATGACACTTTAGGCAGTCAGAGACCTTCATATCTGGCAAATGGCCCTCATGACAGTCGAGACACGTCTGGTATTGCCCTTTTTCCAGACCATGCTGATTGTGACAATTATTACAATCCTGCTCTGAGTGGGCACTGGGATGTGCCTTCATCTCTTCTCCCTTGTCCTGATGGCAAGTAAGACATGCAGGCTTGGCCTCCTTGATCTTGGAAAAATCCACAAGAAGTGGCTCATGAGGATTATGACAAGAGGTACAACCCTTAACATTGAAATGCTCGCTCTCTGAAGGGTCATGGCAGTCTGAGCATGACGGAATCACATTTGTGCCCTCTGGAGGATGTTCTTCATGACATCCAAGACAATTGACTTCCTTGTGAGACTCACCATGACTGTCCAACTCCTTTACTATGGCAAAATGACATTTTACACAGTCCTCATTGCTTAGAGGTACGGGTTTTAGGCTGCTGGCCCCACTGTCTTTTGGGGCCGCCTCTTGTTTTTCCTGCTGAACCTTTGCTGCTGGAGCTGCCTCTTTGGAAGGTGCTGGTTGTTGAACCTTTTTCTCTTTGACCTCCTTAGGACTGTTTGGCTTTTCAGTGCCAGAATCAGTTGCCAAAGCCATTACCACCATTGCCATTGTTAAAAAGCCTACTGAAAAAATAGAAAAAATTAACTTCTTCATCTTTATCCCTATCCCCTCACAAATGTTATTTATATCTTTGGAGCCTGCTATGCGCTCCTATTCGCCCCAAAAAAGGCACCCTTCCTTTCAAGAAAACGGACTTAAAACATGTGCCTCTTTTGCCACAAAATGAACCGTTATTCACTAGCTAGCAAAAAAAAAAGAAAAAAGCAAGTTGACAAAGAAAAAGAGTGTGAATTCCCGTGGACTTTGGACCTCACTATAGGGACAAAAAATCACAAAAAAAACGCGCAGATACGTCAAAAATCCCTGTTTCCATGATGAACCTTCCCCAAAAAGCAAACTAACTTTCGTTGCACCACCTTGGACCATCTGAAAATATTTTTCTTTTGTCCAATAACAGGTTTGCTTTCGAAAATAATCCTAGAAACGTCAACAACGTTCTGGATTTGTTTTTGGTCAGCCAACAAAAGACTACTTTAAAGGAGATAAAGCTATGATAGACATGAACAGTGAAAGGTTATCTATTTGAGACCAATCGAATATATGTTTTTTTGAGGTCGCCTAGAGAAGCAGGGCAAGGAGATGCCTGAAAGGGCCTTGGAAACACTAATCCGCACTAACAGCTTCTAAGGCTAGGCTTCCCTGAAACGGTCCAAAGCCGCTCGCTTACGCTCGATTAATGGTGGGGTTTGGCCTTGGATACTCATGTGCCGGAAAAACCTAATCTTTTTACAACTGTCTAAGACGAGCCTGACTATACTTGTATCGAGAATGTATTACGGGCCAGAGTGGGCTGTTCAGTACAGTTCAGGGGGTATTTACCTTGTTTGCAGGGCTTTTTTCTGGTGGGATGCCAGTTCTTTGCCCTGGGGCTACTTGGTGAATACATCGGACGCATCTTCCAAGCCGTAAGGAAAAACCCCCTTTTCATCTTGGACTGGTTTAAGAGAAACAGTTAAATCTTCTTGCTGATGGCAGGACGCTTTCTGCCCTGTTTGCCTGCATGGGGGCATATTCTATGACACATCTTACAGATAACATCGTGAACCACCGGTCTTCCAGTCTTGGTACAAACCTTAGGTATTGTATTGTTTTTCATCGTCTTTCACCTCTTTCCTTCATTTTTTTCCACTTACATTTTTCCAACATATCTAAAGAGACGACCATCACGTCCTTTTATGGTCCTGGATGTAAAAAGGCGCCTGGCCCTTACAGGCAGCAGATGGCGCTGTCTTATCTGGGCAACCGCATAAATGCCATCTCTGCAAGAACCATAATTAAGAGGCAGAGCCTCCCTCCAAACGACCAGAACCATATTTGTTATTTCCATTTTCTCGTCCATAATGAATTGATTATCACTGCAATAGAGCTCTGCTATGCAGCTTAGATCTTTTTCAGTGACAATTTTCCCCTCCAATGCAAAAGGGGGTACGGTACAGGATCAACCGTACCCCCTCACTACCTAAATAGGACTTAGGGAGGGCCTATTGTGGTAGATGTTGATTACATGGTTGCTTCCTGTTCTTCCTCGCTCATGGTAAGAATGAACATGTCATTAGAGCGTAGGAGCATCATGGCATTTTCTGCAGCTGCTACAATTGCATGGCGCTTCACCATTGAAGGCTCGATGACTACATTTGTCATATCTTCAAT